>ERZ773035.1301-NODE-1301-length-18321-cov-3.914869_pt1 | contig 18321 bp, 17 predicted proteins | sample MGYA00511487_ERZ773035 | MGnify/ENA primary metagenome ERZ773035 (study PRJEB29015, sample SAMEA2737985) | human oral metagenome | biome: human oral; feature: human-associated habitat; material: dental | place: China | collected 2024 ...
TTGCAAGGACATCCTTAGGATCGCAAGTCAATGGATAGGAAATCATACCTGCAATCATGCATCCCATTTCAAACTGTGGATACTTTTCATGTGCGTATTTTACGACCTTTGCACTTGCGACAAATTGATTATGCAATTTGATATACGATGACTGTAATAACTCCTTCGGTGCATTTGGCATAAATGCCGCAATCATTATTAAACTATTGATTTCATTAAACGTTAACCAATATTTAACAAAATCTTTGTACTCTTCAAAAATGACATGGCAATACTTCTCGTACAATCCAATTGTTTCTGGATTCTGCCAACCACCTAAATGTTCTTCGATATAGAGTGGATCATCGTAATGCGAGATTGTCACAAGTGGTTCAATACCATACTTATTTAACTCCTCAAATACATTTCGATAGAAATCTAAACCCTCTTGATTTGGCTTTTCATCATTGCCATGCGGGAAAATTCTTGGCCATGAGATTGACATACGAAACATCTTGAATCCCATCTCGGCAAATAATGCGATATCTTCCTTATAATGATGATAAAAATCTGTTCCAATGTGATTTGGATAGTAATAATCATCCAGCACTGCATAACTAGCACCTTCCGGTAACTTCCCACCAAACATTGTGTATTTACCAGTTGTGCCGTCCGCATTACGATATGTTACATAACGTGGTGTATCCTTTGTAGCCCCAGTCGTAACATCGGTCTTTGCTAGACCTCTTCCACCTTCATTCCATCCACCTTCATATTGATTGGCAGCTGTAGCACCACCCCAATAAAATCCTTTTGGAAAACCCATAAATCTACCCTCCTTTCATTGCAAGATCCTTGAATATCTTTTTCTTTAAAATGAAGACGTCAGGCAGAAATTCCTAACGTCATCATATATTTTCTATGATTATGCTTTTGCGGCTGCTGCTTCCTGTTCCTTCTTGTATAATTGATTGTCATATACTTTGAAGAATGGGTACCATACAAGACCTGCTGGAATCATTGCTAGATAATCCCAGATTGCATTCTGCCAACGAAGTGTACCTAAGAATGAACCAAATCCCATAGGCATTACAGTCATAATTGGAACAAACGCCGGAACCAAGAAACCAATCTTATATAGGAATAATGTGCATGCCATTACAACAATAATATTTAATACGAATGGGATACATAAGATTGGGTTATACATAATAGGCATACCGAATGTAACTGGTTCATTGATAACAAACCAACTAGGTACCAAAGCAATCTTAGATACTGCACGGATCTGTTCGGATTTAGCCTTTAGACCAAAGATAACTAATGGAAGTGTATTACCTGCACCTCCACACATACCAATACCTGCAAATAAAGCTACTGGATAGAATACAAGTGCTGAATAACCACCTTGAGCATAAGCAGCAGCGTTAGCTGTAACAGCTTGCAACGTCAATGGCATTAATACAGCCATAACGATATTTGTACCGTGAATACCAAAGCACCATAACAGAGCTGCAAATGGCACTAAGATAAACATACCAGGTACAGAGACCAATGCAGTTAAAGGTGCTGATAATACAGCCATGAAGCCAGAACATACACCATATACACCACCAGTTGCCAAACTGATTACAACTTCAAGTGCATATAAAGGTACGATTGCGAACAACAACGGAAGAATTGCTGAGAATCCATTTACAAGTGATGGAGGACATACATCCGGCATCTTAATGCGAATATCTTTCTCTTGGCAGAACTTTTCAACTTGACACACAAAGCAACATACGAAGAAACTTGCGAACATACCCTGTGCGCCTAAGTATGTAACATCTACAATATTCGTACCTGCTTCATTTGCGCTCCATGTACAAGCTAGTAACACAAAGCATATAGCTGTCTGAATTGCAGACATAACTGGCGCCTTTAACTTAATAGACTTTGCATAGTTGAAAGCGATTAATAATACCATCCAAAGTGATAATAAATCCATTGTGAAGTGATATGGTGCATACAAAATGTTATATACTGCATCACCATTTTGGAATAAACCAACCATTGGTCCAACCGCACAAATGATTGAGAAGATTGAACCAACCATGATTGGTGCCATACAAAACATCATACCTGCTTGTAACGCTGATAAAAATTTGTTAGATCCTAATTTTTGACCAAAGTCTTGAAGCTTGATCATCAAAGGACTGTTAAATACTCCATCCATTTTAATTTTCCCCTATTTCTTTCTAAATTATTTCTGTTCGTATAAACGATTTGCAATCTTCATAATGTTTTCGCAGTTGCCAATTGCGTAATCGAAGGAAGGAATAGTTTCACATGGAAGTCCAGTATCTTCCTTAATCTGCTTTAAGCGATAGCTTACCTGTGGTCCTGCCATGATAATGTCATAATCCTTATATACATCTGGATATTCACTAAGACCTACTGCATTAATTGAATGTTTTTCACCGTTCTCTTCCCAATACTTTTCCATTTTCTTCATGAGAAGACCTGTAGACATTCCACCTGCACAAACCAATAAAATTTTCATACGATTCTTTCCTCCATTCTTTCTATTTGTTTTTGTACAATTCTATTAATTCTTTGATTAATTCCTGAGCGAGCATACTTGTCATTAAATGATCTTGAGAATGAACGAGAAGTACGTTTACTTCTGTATGTCCTCCATTCATTTCTTTAAACAGCAAGTCTGTTTGTGCCTTATGCGCTAACGTAGCTGCTTCCTCTGATTTTTTCATCAATGCATCAGCTTTGACAAAGTCACCATGTTTTGCGGCATCCAATGCCTGGAAAGCAAATGACCTAGCATCACCAGCATTTGCGATAATTCCAAACGAAATCATTTCTGATGATTGTTCATCTGCCTGTTGATTTTCTAATTTTTCTTCAGCCATTTTAAATATCCCTTTCATCATTTTGTTTTGACAATACCTATTTTGTATATTTCAATAGCTAATGTCAAAGCGCTTTCAGTATAATAAAGTCTAATTTTTATACACTATTTTTGTGTATAAAACACTATTTTCGTTATTTTCATCTAGAAAAATAGCTGTTATCGAACTAGTGTATAAAGTTTATGTGTCAAAATATACCTAGTGTTTAAATTGTATGAATCATGTATACACTATATCTAATGTGATTGAAAACAAAAATCTCATTTCTTTGCGTGCTATAATACAACCATGAAATTAACAAGAACATTTAATATTACTTCAGATGAGTTTTATGACTATCTTGAAGATCAGGTTTTAACTAATATCCAAAAGTCTTCAAAAAAGAAAGTCGAGAAAAGTGCAATCAAAAAAGGACTTACTTATGACAATAAGTCCGCACAATGTAAAGTAACAATTGATGAATATCAACGTGGTCGTGTATATCAATCCACGATACGTTCTATAACCAGTTTTATTCGTGTCACATACCTCACAAAAGAAACAAGTGAAGGCTTAAAGATTGACTTCGAACAATTCGTTAGTGGCCATGATGATCAATTAGAACATATGAATTTCATTGTCAGATCATTCTATCAATGGATCGGCTTTGGAAGAATGTCACGCACCCTATATGACATGCGCAATGATATCTTAAATAAGCGTGAGGGAATCCAAACCTATCACATGCCACAACCTGAAAAGCACAAACTGCTTCGCTCTTTCCTTCAAAAGAAATTTAGCGAGAAAGATGAAACAAATTAAGAGCAGAATAATCCCTGCTCTTTTTCATGTATGCATGTTTACTATAACTTCTTTAATATCATAATAATTGTTGCGATATGATTATCTTCAATGATTACTTTGAATGCTTTCTCTAATGGTTTTAATATCTTGGAAACAATCTTAAAATCATCTGGATACTTATCAAGAATTTCATCTATCTTCTTATCCCAGCCTTGTCTTATACCCTGTTTGGTATTTTCTAATAGACATGCAATATGTACAAATAGACCTGCTTTTTGATCAGCATTTAAAGAATAGATAGCTTCAAACTCATCAATAATGGATGGCAGAATTGTTTTTAGTTTAGATACAGATATATATTTAAACTGATCATCTAAGAAAGAATATACTGCTTCATAATCCAATTGTTTGGATTGGATAGGTTCAAACATCAATATCTTATCAATATCATCCGGTTTATTTTCGAATACTTTCGTAATCGAGATAAATGGAATTCCTAATAGTTTAGGATCATATGTTCCAACAAAACAATGTACACGATAAATCTTCTTTAAATCCATCACCTGTTGAATCAATTCTTCACGCCTAGATATCGCAAGCGGAATTGTTTTAATACCAAGATTAGAATGTTGGTCAATATATTGTTTTAACTGGAATGCACCACCCTCACCAGTATGGCAAAGCGTAATGACAATTTCTTTTCTAGAATCACCAATGCACATCATATTCTTTAATTCACGCATCGTTGTATGATACACGTAATCTAAATCTTCTTCCTGTACACATTTACGTGCAACATCCAATCCTACTAATGTGATTGGAAAATAGATGTAGCGAATCTTAATGTTAAGTTCTTCAGAAATCGTATCTAACATCGTCTTAATAGAACCCATGTCATAAATCACGATAATACCCTGTCCATCGTCTATGCGTGTGATTAAATCTTTAATCTCTGTAAAGGCTTCTTTTGAATTCTTTTCTAAACAGAGATCATAGGAATACACATTATTTGTATGTGTGAGTGTACTTGTTACTTCGCTAAGGGACGAGGCTACACCTTTTCCATGGAAGATGTAAAGAAGTACTGGATGACCCTTTGTGTCTTCTTCATCTTTGATTAAGAACATTGTAATAATAACAATTTCATGGATTGGTAATTCAATGCCAAATTCTTCTCTGAACATCTGTGCTAGCTCATTCGAAATTGCATATTCCTTTGGATAATCTTGAATAATATGTACAACCTGATTATCTTCAATACGAGAGTTCTCTAATTTCGCTGTTAATAGCGAATTCATATGTAAGCATAAACCATAGAATACCTGTTGTTTGATATCTCTCTGTAGTTCATGCTTGCATGCTTTTATGATTTTTGTAACCATGTGAATAATCCTATCATCCACAATCTTAGATAACTGTTCAATATCATAATCATTATTAAAACTCTGATAGTAGTTGTATCGTTTAAATAGATTTGTAACATGACTATTCACCACACGATGAATTGTATCTTTATCAATTCCGTGCTTTACAAGTTCCGCATATTGTATGCGCATTTCTTCATACAAATCACGTGACTTATCATCTTCAAGCATCTGATAATCTTCATCACAGTTATAGATAAATAGTGATTGTGTCCCTAGAATCTCATTAAACTCGGTGGTTTGTATACGCATACGCATCAAACTCTTCTGTACATCAGCACTGAAGTCATGGATCGTTACCTCAATATTAGAATCAGGATCATCCATCACACGAACACATGATGTTGCACAAGCGCGTTTGATTTCCATTTCAAGGCCCTTCACATTATGCGCAAACTCTGTAAGTAATAACGCATCTAGGACTTCACGTTTTACTTCAATATTACGTTTAGCATTGTTCGCTTCCGTTGTAAAGAAGAAATTAATTAATGCAAGCTTCTCCTTTGCGGGACGACTAGCAAGACTAGGAAGTTTGATAATCATTGGAATCTTTGTACAAAGTTCCGCTAATCCATTTGGACCGCATGAAACAATCAAAAATGTTTGATTACAATCTAAAGTCTGCCCATTGATTTCACTAAATAGGATTCCTGTTTCTAAGAAATTTGATAGTTTACTCTTTCCAGTCGCATCTAGTAAATCAACATTATTGATAAATAACATTCCACCTCTAGCCTGTGCAAAGAGTGATTTTTCCATATCATCTGGTCTAAAAAGAATATCGTTTAACTTAGCAATATTATCTTTATAATGCCTACAATTGATTTTATATAATGGCTTATTTGAACTGAAAATTCCAGCATCTTTTCCAAATAAGTACATCGCATAGACAAAATGTGTTGTACCACTACCTGGCTTTGCGGTTACTAGGACATTAAGACTTTTATTTGGATAAAGAATCGCAGCTTTGGCTACTTGAATTGCATTTAATAAACTTCCATCAGAACCAATCAACTTTTTTCCTACATTATAGATTTCTTTATTTTCCTTTTGTGGTAAATAGTACAAAACCGGTCTAGTATTTGTTTTATTTAGACGCTCTTCTTTTACTAATTCATTTAATATTGTCGAAATATTTGATCGTTGTAATCCAAAATGTTGTGCAATCATATTGGTATTGATACCTTGCTTGCACGTTTCATTTGTCATTAGTTCTTTCTGTATATATTCATAAACATTATCTTTTGTTGTCTTCATATCTGTATACTCCACTGCTATTTCTATTTGGATTATACGATATTATACACTGAATTGATACACTAGAGTATAGTGTATAAAAAGCCGAAATCCTAATTTGAATTTCGACTTTTCTACTAATGGAATTTCAATGCCTTCTCCATTGCACGTTTCGCATCGCGTAACTTCTCTGTTTCACGCTTGTCATAGAGATCTTTACCCTTTGCCAGTGCAATTTCAAGTTTGGCTCTTCCATCCTTCAAGTACATGCGTACAGGAATCAATGTATAGCCCTTTAACTTTACTTTCTGATGTAAGCGGAATATTTCTAGTTTATGTAACAACAATTTTCTATCACGTGTTTCATCTACGTTGAAGATATTTCCATACTTATACGGAGAGATATGCATTCCTTTAATCCAAGCCTCCCCACGATAAATGGAGATATAGGAATCTTGGAATTGAATCTTTCCTTGTCTAACTGATTTAATTTCAGTGCCTGTCAAAACAATGCCACACTCAAACTTCTCCTCAAGGAAGTAGTCATGTGAAGCACGTCTATTTAGAGCTACTGTTTTTTCATGCGTCTTTTCTACCATGCGTCATCTTCCTTCCGGTTGATTTTCCTTTAAAGAATGATTTCTTATCACTCTGTTTTATATGCGATGGTTTTGAACCATCAAATTTACCACGTTTTTTGGATGAGAATGGTTTTTTATCCTTCTTGTCACCGAATTTCCTATCTTCTCTTGGCTTACGTGTTTGTGAAGAACGACGATCATTTGAGAAACGATTACGTCCTGAAGAGAATCTTGATGGCTTCTTTGCGATCGCAAAGTCTACAGTACCTGCATCTTTATTCGCATCAACAACTGTTATCTTAATAGGCATGCCAATACGATATGTCTTCTTACGTCTTTGACCTACAAGTTCAAAACGATCTTTATTAAACTCATAATAGTCATCATCTAAATCCGCAACACGAATCATACCTTCTACTGTGTTTTCAAGTTTCACATACATACCAAAGCTTGTAATGCTTGAAATAATACCAGAATAAGTCTTGCCAATTCTTTCATGCATGTATTCCGCAATCTTCATATCTTCACATGCATATTCAGCATCTTGACTATTTCTTTCGCGAATGCTTGCATGTTCAGCTTGAACCTTGCATTTCTCTAAATCAATTGTGCGTTGTTCTAAGTTATCGTTTGCTTGGAAACAATACTTACGTAACATACGATGTACGACCAAATCTGGATAACGACGAATCGGAGAAGTAAAGTGTAAATATTCATCTTCTGCTAGACCAAAGTGTCCAATACAAGAAGCATCATATCGCGCTTTCTGCATACATCTCAATAACATTGTACTTAGTACTGGATATTCTGGAATATCATGTACAGATGCTAAATATCTCTGCAATTCATTTGGATAAATCGCTGTTTTACCTAAAACCAACTTGTGTCCCATACCCTCGGAGATACGTACAAATTCTTTCATCTTCTTTGCGGTTGGTGACTCATGAATACGATAAATGGATGGTACATCCAACCACTTCATATAGTTGGCTACAGATACATTAGCCGCAATCATGCAGTCTTCAATCATTCTTTCCGCATGACCACTCATACGTGCATGTACATCAATTGGATGCCCATTCTCATCCACTTCCACTATTGTCTCTGTGCCATCAAAGTCGATAGCACCCTTTGCTGTACGATTTACACGAATTGCATCAGCACAATCTCTTAAATCAAAAAAGAGATTGCCTAAATGCTTATACGCTTCTTGTAGTTTTTCATCACCATCTAGAATCTTATTTACATTTGCATATGTCATACGTTCTGTAGAACGGATAACACTTGGATAAATGGAGTATTCCTCAATCTTTCCACTGTGATTGACATTCATCTGACACGTGATTGTTAATCTTTCTACATATGGATTTAAAGAACAGATACCATTACTTAACTCATGTGGTAACATTGGTACAACCCTGTCTGTCACGTATGTAGAACAACCACGTGCAAGAGCTTCCTGATCCAAAGCACTATCTTCTGTTACGTAATGCGATACATCTGCAATAGAAACCTTTAACACCCAACCATTTTCAACGGGTGTAACACCCACTGCATCATCAAAGTCTTTCGAGTCATCACCATCAATGGTAACGATTGTTTCACTAGTTAAATCAACGCGGTCTTTCTTATCACTTTCCTGAATTTCCTGGGGAATTGTTTTAACCTCTTCCATAACAGCTTCAGGGAATTGTGGATCAATATCATGGTCAAGAAGTATCGCAAGAATATCTACTCCTGGATCATCCTTGTAACCAATTACACGTTCAACATATACAACAATTGCTGTTCCATACTTCTGTATACGACAAAGAACCTTCATTCCCTCAACAGGAAGAAAATCTTGGTCATATTTTACTGTGATTAATTTATCCTGTAGCTTTTCATCATCAGGAATAAACTTTAGTCTTTTCCCACGTGGCAAAAACGTACCAATCATAAAATCCTTTGCACGTGTAATTACTCGTAATACTTCACCATAGGTTTCCCAAGGCTTGCAGCGAACAAGAACAGTATCTCCATCTAGTGCAGTATTTTGATCAGTAGGATCAATCTTAATTGACTCCTTATCTTCACGGTCTACAAAGCCAAGGCCAGAACGATTGATAGAAATTCTACCCGTCATGACTCCAGCCTGCTTTTGTGTTAAATATTGGTTATCATCTGCTCTAAATAATAGTAATTCACGTTCTAATTCAGATAATGCTTGGCTTACTTTCACGAAATCCGATGAGGAAGTCATCCCAAGTGCACTTAAAATATCGTCCACTCTACGATTCTTTTTTGGATGATTTTCAATATATTCTAATATTCTCTCTTTTAAATTCTCCATAATTCTTCTTTCTGTTACAGCCTGTCTTTAGCTGTATCTATTCTGTATCTTTGTAATAAGCAATATCTGATAATATTCAATGTTTCTTCGTAAGAAAAAACCGGCTTTCACCGGTTACTTAATCACTCTTATCGCGATAACTAAAGCAAAAAATGCAATTCCAAGTACCAACGTTAGATTAGAAATGACCTTTTCAGATCCTCTTTCCTTTGTGTTGGCAAATAGATTTAATCCGCCATTTCCAGTAAATGCACTAGAAATACCGTCAGATTTTCCACCCTGTAATAGTGATAAAATAATCAGCAAAGCCGATACAACCATTAATATAGCGTTAAGCATCTAAAAAGCTCCTTTCGCTTGCCACAGTATTATAACATCGGTTTATATTGATGTCCAATATCACTTTATTCCTTCTCGAAATTCTCGCCTTCTGGCACTGCAGGTTGTGGTTCAGCAACAACTCTCCTTACCCCTTGTTTCTTTATATAGATGATGCCAAGTGTAATATCATCCGCTAGACATAGGATATATCCTAAACCAAAGCGTCCCTGACACATTACATAGAATAGATTCCAAAGTATAAAGTAATGCGTGTTGCAAGAATTGATTTTCCTAATACCTTTGCGTCCTTTGACAACACCCCGCGAATACCAACTACTACAAGAGCTACAGTTGCTAACGCAAAGAATAATTTTCTACCAAATACAGTTACCACAACAGAACTATTGATCCTAAAGCGTGATAACTGTGACGCAATTAGTGCAATACTTGCATTGTTGATTATACAAAATTAATACATTCTAAATTATTCATACTCGTTTTCTATTCGAAACATGCATGCATAATTAAATCTGTGGAAAGAAAATTCGTAGTAATCTTGTAAAATCAGGTGAATCACTCTTTCCATCCTTGATACTCATTGCTAGTTGTACACTGTCTGTAATAATACCATCTACATTCGAAACCATAAATCGTATGATCGATCCAAAGGAATTTGCAGTCCATACATCTACCTTTTTACCTGCATCATGTAAATCATCAATTCTCTTTGTGGTTGCTAGTTCCTCTTCTAAGCCTATCGTATCCACTTCCATTGATTCAATCTGACCATAAGCGATATAGCAAAGATACTCCGTCTCAACATCAGGATAGGTTTTCTCAACTTGTGTAATTAGATTCGCATTTAAGCTGATAATGCGTACTTGATTCACCATATTTCTTTCCACAAGCATTTGGTATACATCATTTGCCATCTGCATACCTGCACTTTTACCCTTTAATTCGATATAGAGTTTGATTTCATCTTTAGCGGTATTTAGTATCTCTTCTAATGTTGCAATTCTCACCCGATGACCATCAGGTGCAGTGATTCTGAGTTTCTTGATTTCTTCTAGTGTTAGTTCTTGTATTGTACGTGGATCATTGCATAAACGTTTCAACGTATTATCGTGGAATATAACATAATGACCATCTGCAGTTCTTTGTACATCAATTTCAGATGCTGTCGCACCAGCCTCTATCGCTGCACGAATGGATTCCACTGTATTCTCTGTGGATAAGTCTCCACCACCACGGTGTGCAATCACCTCTGTTGTATATTCCTTAGGAAATAAATCATCAAAAATCATCGCACCACCATAGCCAAATATTAGTGAAGCCAAAAGACTAATGGATACGACAAAGCGGAAACTCTTTTGGAAAAGAACAGGTGTTTTAAACTGTGCTTCTTGATATCCTGCAAATGTGCATTCATCATACACACGTGTCAGGCACATCGCTTGTGCCTGAATAAATATCATTGTAAATAAGAAGATGAATATCAATCCCATAATCACTACCATGATGATCAGATAGTGATACCAGAATCTTGCTTGCATAATCAAATGTGACACATAGTACGGTATAACAACGATACTTATAACACCTACTCCAAGTATCAATACGAACATAGCGAAGAACTTTAGGTATGCCCAAACAATTTTCTTCCAGTTCTTAAAAAATAGACTCCTTGATTCATGCATGGATGTTGCCAGTGAATAGTTGTCAAATAATACTCCATGGAAAGTGAATACATGTATGATTCCAATAAAGTCTAAAATTAGTACAAGCACTACATATGCAAGCATATATAAATGATTCAAACGTATTACAGAATAAATAAACTGTGGCACAGCATGCTTTGTTAAACGCAAGCCTATCATTGCGGTATTCAGTGGAATGATCACCGCAAAATACATTCCAATTAGACATCCTCTAAAGTTAATAAATTTTCGTGATATACGAATTGCAGTAGAGATGATTTCCTTCATCTTTTTCTTTTGATTGTATAGGATATTACGACTCAATAAAATCAGGATGATAATATCAAATGCCATATATATCGTAAATAAGATTGTGATTGTAATTAATACAGCCCAACCATACCAACTACGTAATAAGGACGGTAATTCTCCACTACTGACAGAGTAGATCCCTGTTAAGTTCATAATGGATCCTAGGATGCCCTCCGCAAAAGAAAACATCATAAACAAAATGATTTTTGCAGGAATTTGATAATACAAAATTTCTGGTAAACCATGCCAATAATAGCGAAATGAGAATACTCTATCATGTGCTGGTGACTTCTTGGTTGTTTTCATACCTACTATTTAACCACACTATTACACCCTACGCACATGAATTATCTTTCACAAAAAGAAAGTACCCAGATGGATACTTCCTGACTTAGGTTATTTACTGCTTATTGTTCACAAGCCAAGTCAAACAGAACATTTGCGTAAATTGCACAGGCAAGAATCATTGTTTCTATTTCAAAACCCTCATCTGCTTCATGTTCAGCACCAACCCATGATGCATATTCACGTGTTGGGAAGATTGGTCCAAATGCCGCAAAATTCTCAAAACTACGAGCATATGTACCGCCACCAATACGTAGAGGAGGTGTATAAGTATCTCCACTAAATGCACGATAGTGCTTCAGACATGTCTGAATAAGTTCACTATTAGGATCATTTAATAACCACTTAGAATCATCTACTAGCTCTGTATCAATATGTAATACTTCCTTGATGATATCTGCACTTCTCTTTAGTAAATCACTACCTTCACATTCATTTGGGTAACGATAATCTAATGCGAAGTATACCTGTCCATCTTCAATATTTGCTTTACCCATATTGAATGTTAAAGGTCCCATGTATGCACCATCATAAGCAACCTTTAATCCAACACCATACGGATCCTTGAATAACTTCACAGCGTTTAAACTGAATTCATCGTTATAGCAACTGCCGACAAATTCAAACATCTTCACAGCCGCATTTACACCCATATAAGGACGAGATGCGTGGAATGGCTTACCATCAATATGATAATGTGCCCCAGCTTCATCCTCGTGACATTCACCAGTTAATTCATTGGCAAGTAAGAACTTCTCAAAGTATTCCTTCTTAAGTGGCTTATCAACGATAGCATCAGCCTTACCGATAACTACATTAAACGCAGTACCGGACTTCATATACTTGATACAGGAATCAATCTTTCCCTGTGCAGCAAAATCTAAGATACCCTTTTCTGCATAGATACATGGAAAGTCCGCATCTGGTACGATACCCATAATCGGATTCTTACGTACTTTTTTATAGTAAAGAATACCTGCAGAAGTATTTTCTTCATCTGTACCTAAAATCATTTGAATATTATGTTTTAACTTATAACCCTTGTCCTTTAAAATCTTCATTGCGTAATATGCTGCAATTGCAGGACCCTTGTCATCACAAGTACCTCTACCCATGATATAGCCATCTTTGATTTCTCCACCGAGTGGATCAAATGTCCAGCCATCACCGATAGGCACAACATCCAAGTGACCTAGTACACCAACAGATTCTTCTAAATCACCATACTGAATCACACCAGCATAACCATCTACATTCTCTACTTTAAAACCATCGCGTTTACCAATCTCTAACGCTTTGTCTAAGCACTTTGCAATGTTTGGTCCAAAAGGTGCTTCTTTTGTCGCAGCAGCATCATCACGTACAGATTCAATTTTTACAAGCTGTCGTAAATCTTCAATCATATTATCTTGATACGCACGTGCTTCATCAATAAATTTCATCATTGAAATCCTCCTACACTAATAGTATCATTCAATTCTTTTTTTAAGGGAATTCACATGATAAATTGTTTGTATTTTTTCATAATTCCAAGAATGTTCTTGAAAACTATATACAATCTTTGATCTATCAAGCTTAACTTGACAATTGATTCCATGCAGTATTACTATTTTTTATATTTTTTAGAAGTGGCAAGATTCTAAAAAATGAAGTCAAAGCTTCAAGGAGGTTGTCAAAGTACACATTCACGATTTCAATTCTATCAAAAACAGTCCTGACGGATACGAGGTCAGGTAGAAAGAAAACGTATATTCAATTTAGTCAGCTATATGAGTCAAATTGAATATACCAGGAGGTTAATTTAAGATGAAGGAACTGATGAAGTGTTAGAGTTATTAATGTAGGTGGTGACATCGTGAAGGTTGAAATCAAAAAAGTAAATTCATATGATGAAGAACATGCTGAGTTAAGTGTTGTTGAAGTGACGGATACAATTCAAAGTGCAATCGATACGCTTGAGAATAACTGTCGTGTTATCGCTGCACGTTTAAATGATCAAACTGTCATGTGTCAGATTGATAAAATCTACTATATTGAATCTGTTGATAAGAGAACTTATATCTATACGAAAGATAATTCTTTGGAGGTTTCGTATAGACTATATGAACTTGAAACTGAATTGACTCGTAATTTCTTCAGAGCCGCAAAGGCAATGATCATCAATATTCGAAAGATTAAATCTGTTAAATCTGAAATTAACGGTAGAATGACAGCAGAACTTTTGAATGGAGAAAAAGTTATTATCGCAAGAAGTTATGTGAAAGAGTTAAAAGAAAGGCTAGGAATCTAACATGCAAAAGGCAAAAATTATTTTTCATCAGACGGTTATGATTTCAGCTGCTATTCTTTTTGGAATTGGAATACAGATGATTCTTCAACATTCTATCTCAGGTGCAGAGTCATTAACTTTAAGCTGGTATGTTCCTATTTCGATATGCTTAACTGGATTTTTGTGTTCACTGCCAACTTACTTTCTCTTAGATTTAGATAGTTTAAAGAAGAGTGTAATGTGGATGAGAATAGTGATTCACTTTATATCAGTTGGTGGAATTGTAGTGTTATGCGGTTATTTATTTGATTGGTATGGATCATTGTTTAATGTTCACTCAACTCTAGTGATGTATAGTATTATCTATATCTTTGTATGGTTTGTGACTGCATGGATTGCTAAGTCTGATGAGAAAAAAATCAATGCGGCTATCAAAGATATGCAAGATTCAGAATAAGAAATAAATAACGAAAATAGATGTTTTTAAAGAAAAAGTGCAACTCAGTAGCCTGTATATGCAGGTTGGTAGAGTAGCACTTTTTTTATTATTTCTCAGTGATAAGATGCTTTCAGACAAAGAAATTTAGAAGGAGTGATTACGATGAATGCAATTACAGTAAAAAACTTAACAAAGAAATATGACAAAAAGATTGCAGTGGATCATATCTCATTTGAGGTGAAAGAAGGAGAATTCTTTGCATTTCTAGGAGAGAATGGTGCAGGTAAATCTACAACGATAAATATGCTATGTACAATCTTCGATAAAACAGAAGGTGATGTGGAAGTGTTTGATTATAAACTCGGAAAAGATGATGACAAGATACGAGAGAACATCGGTATTGTTTTCCAAAACTCTGTATTAGATGGAAAGTTAACGGTAAAAGAAAATCTTCTAACAAGGACATCTTATTATGGTATTGGAAAAGATGAAATTCTGCAGCGTTTGAATCCCTTAATGCAGGCATTTGAACTTGATAGTATATGGAATCAAAAATATGAGAGATTATCTGGAGGTCAGAGAAGAAGAGTTGATATTATCAGAGCTCTTTTACATAATCCAAAGATACTATTTCTGGATGAGCCAACAACAGGTCTAGATCCAATGTCTAGAAAGGTAGTGTGGGAGTATATTGATTATCTTCGTAAGGAAAAGCAAATGACAATCTTCCTTACAACACACTACATGGAAGAAGTAAGAGATGCTGATCAAGTAGTAATTCTAGATAAAGGACATATTGTGGCGAATGATACACCGGTTGGTTTAAAGAATAAGTATACAAATACAAAATTAATTTGGTACACGCAACAGAATAGTAAAAATGAGAAGTTTATCTGTGACTATGAATATACGTATGAGGTTGACCATTATATTGTGAAGTTAGAATCGCAAAAGGAATTTAACCTAACAGAATTCTTATATCTAAATCGTCATCAAATTACGGATTATGAAATCGTAAAAGGAAGTATGGATGACGTATTCCTGAATTTAACAGGTAGAAAGATTGGTGAATAACATGAGAGGATTTTTAGGACTAACAAAAAGAAATTTACTATTATTCTTCAAGGATAAGCAATCAATACTATTTTCGTTATTAACATCAATGATTGTACTGGCATTATATTTATTATTCTTGAAAGATACATTTGTAAGTGCGATGGATAGTGCAATCAATCAATTTCCTGGACTATCTTTACTTATTGATAAAAATGATAAAGATATGTTTGCAAATCTAATCTTGTTAACGGGTATTCTAGGTTCCGCAATGATAACTGTACCTTATAACTGTTTGATTACTCTTGTGAAGGATAGAGAAAACAAAGTGGATTACGATATCCTTGCAACACCACTTAAAAGAGGGCAGATTATTTTGTCTTACTTTGTATCCGCTGCTTTTTCTTCGGTGATACTAACTGGGATTATTCTTGCGATTGGCTTAACTACTATTTGCATGCATGGTGATATTTATTTAGGCACAATTGATATTCTGAAAGCCTTCGGTATCGTAGCGTTAGGGTCTATTTCTGCAACTTCAATCTTCATGATTGTAGTACTGTTCCTTAAATCTGTTAGTGCTAGTGGAGCGTTCTTTGGCTTATTATCTGCAGTATCAGGATTTATCATTGGTGCATATATTCCTATCTCACAGTTTTCTGAAGCTATACAGACTGTATGTAATATCTTTCCTGCAAGTCAGATAACAATCGTATTGAGAAATGTCTTAATCAATGGATTACTAGAGCATATGAATACAACTTTAGATGGAGTTGATCAAGGAATGTTTGTAACTAGTATCAAAGAACTATTCTCATTTAAAGCTAGATTATTTGATGGCTACTTTGATATGAGCCAAATGTTATGCTATATCATAGTGTCTGTTGTGATATGTATTGTAGTGCAGATTCTTGTTTATTCAAAAACATATAAGAAAGCTTAGAGATAACGAACAAAAAACTAACTTAGAATAATATCTAGGTTAGATTTCTTGCTGTTAAGAGATAGATGGAGTGTTCCATCCGCTCTTTCTATACGCAAGTGGTGTACATCCATATTCTCGTAGGAATAGTCTATTGAAATAACTCTGGTCAAAGAAACCGCAACTTTGTGCAATTTCTGAAACGCTATTTGTGGTAGAACGTAGTAGATGAAGACTGATTTCTAAGCGATGTTTGTTTAAGAAGTTCATTGGAGAAAGATGAGCATACTTCTTAAAGATCTTTGCACACTGACTACGACTTACATTACCTGCGTGAGCGATATCATCTAAAATGATTTCTTCATTAAAGTGATTGTAGATATACTCAATCATTTTTTGTTGGATAAATGCGTTATTCTCCATTGGTGGTTTTTTAGGCTCTTGAACATATGTCAGATATATTTCATGGAATAAAAGATGCAGTAGAGCGATTAACCGCAACTCATAACCATTCGGTAATGTATGCTGGAGTTCTTCGATATCTGTAATCAATTCCGCAATCTTAGCAGCTGCACCACTTTTTCCATCAAAACTAATATGTGAGAAAGAGTTATCCTCTATCATAGGTTTGAGATATTTTTGGTAGATGAGTGGGTTTTGCATTAGAAGACTTATACCAACATTTAATACTTTATAAGCACATCTAGCCTCGCCGTTTGCACAGATTCTATGCATTTGTTTATGGTTGATGAGACAAACATCTCCTGTATGAAGTTCAAAGTCATCTTCTCCTGCAGAACATATTACAGTTCCACTATTTATGACGATAATTTCAACGTTATCGTGTAAATGAAGTATTTCGCTGTGCATTTTACGCAAAGCTATATTTTCGAGTTCAACCTGTACTGGCAAACTTTCGTTTTCAAAAATAATCGTATCCATAGAATTTTCTCCTATTTTTATCACAAATAATACAATGATTTATGTAAATTATAGCAGATAATATTATTAATCGAAGATACATGTTCAAAAATAGATGAAAGGAGAATTTGAATATGGAAGAAATTAGAGAAAGAATGCCTTTGATAGGAGAAGATGCTCCTGCGTTTAGGGCTATTACAACACAGGGAGAAATTAACTTCCCTGAAGACTACAAAGGAAAATGGGTAATTCTATTTTCACATCCAGCAGACTTTACACCAGTATGTACTACAGAGTTTATGACATTTGCTTCTATGATAGATGAATTCAAAGCTATCAATACAGAATTGGTTGGTCTTTCAGTTGACTCACTTTATGCACACATTGCATGGTTACGTAGAATTCAAGAACTTGAGTGGAAGGATATGAAGCATGTGAATGTTACTTTCCCTCTTATTGAAGATATCCGCATGGAAGTTGCAAATAAATATGGCATGATCCAGCCAAATGCTTCTAATACACAAGCAGTTCGTGCAGTATTTGTGATTGACCCAAATGGTAAGATTCGTACAATTCTATACTATCCTCTATCAACTGGAAGAAACTTTGATGAAATTAAGAGAATTATTCTTGCACTTCAAAAAGCAGATTCAGACCATTGCGCTACACCTGCAGACTGGCGTCCAGGTGATGATGTCATTGTTCCAACAGCTGGAAGTTGTGGTACTGCTAGAGAACGTATGGAAAATCAATCAGAAGATCAATACTGCTTAGATTGGTTCCTATGCTTTAGAA
>ERZ773035.1302-NODE-1302-length-18269-cov-19.764302_pt1 | contig 18269 bp, 9 predicted proteins | sample MGYA00511487_ERZ773035 | MGnify/ENA primary metagenome ERZ773035 (study PRJEB29015, sample SAMEA2737985) | human oral metagenome | biome: human oral; feature: human-associated habitat; material: dental | place: China | collected 2024 ...
AAGAAGACTTAGAAGAATCTTTTTCATAAGGCGAATAAGTGTTTATACCATAAAAAGAAGGAAAAAGCAGGCCGATAGAACCCGCTTTTCAGGGCATTCTATCGGCCGTTCATGTTAATTGACAACGACTTTTATCGTCTTCGCGGTTCCGTTTTTACCCAGAACATTCAACAGATAAACACCTTGTGCAGGCGCCTTTATCGTTTGTTCGTTTGCAGTTTCTGCCACCTTCTGCCCAATGGCGTTGTAAAGCGCGATAGACTTAACATCGGCATTCACCGTGATAACGTTTCCACGAACCGTATAATCCAACTTATCGCCTTCAACCTTGGCGATGTTGGTCGACACATTGTTGGCAAATTCGTAGATGCCATAACCGTTTTTAAAGGCATAGATATTGATGCGCGCCTTCTTCTGTCCGCCTACTCCGTCAACGATTTCCACTCTGGGCAACGCCGTTCTTACAGGATTTCCAACACTCCCTAGCCCAGCTTGGGGGAAACGATAAAGGAAAGTCATGTCGGCAAACGAGCGGCTTTCGTCCTTAAACTTAAAGATGTCGAAGGCTTGCGGTGCTTCTTTGTCATCGGTATTGGTTGATGCCACAATCAGATAATAAGCGCCGTTCAGTTCAAACTCCGTCACACCATTTTGTCCAGTGCTTGTAGGAGTGAGCGGTTTGTTGTTTTGAAATCCGTCAACCGCAGCCCCATTCATGTCATACAACATCGGCATCGTGTTAAATCCGTCGTGATAAAAAAGTTCGTTGTCTACGATATTGATACGTGGAGCAGCACCAGCAGCCACCGCCTTTTCGGGATTAAACTTTGTAAGTACAATCGTTTGCCGGTTGGCAACATCTGCCACGCCCTTTGTAACGGTATATTTAATAACGGTATTGCCTGCTCCTGCCTCGTTACCGCTCACGGGTAGCATGATGATACCATCGCCATTCAATATGTCGCCATACAAGTCGTATGTGTCTATGCGCATTGTTTTGGGCAATTTACCAGACAGTGTGTCGTTCAACACCGTTTTATATGCCACTGGTGTTTTGGTAACATCCACGTAGTTCACCCTAAAAAGATGGGCTGCACCATCTCCGCGCATGTCGGTTGCCAGGTTAGAAACGAAGATATGCCCGGCGTTGTCCGCCTGAACGTCGTTGCAGATAAAGCCAAGAGCCTTGTCGCCCTCTTTCCACATCTCCTCTGGAAGGGTGATTGTGCGGAGCAACGCACCTGTTTTTCCATCAAGTTCAATCAGTTTCGATACGGCTCCCTCTCTGCAACACACGTACATCTTACCGTTAACCGTGGCCATACCGCGCGCATCTCCTGCCACACCGCCAGGAAGTACAGCGTTTCCTCCGTTTAAAAGTGCAGAGTTGAGGTACAGGTTGGTGAGCTGTTCACCTGTCGCCGTCGGCGCATAAGTCGCGGCATCCTTTGTGTTTTGTGCTACTGCCGATACGCTACATAAAGCGCATACAGCCAAATAAAGTAAAATTCTGCTCATAATGTCTAGGCTTTTAATGTAATAATTTGGGTATTGTTAATAGTTATTTTCTCGTTCCTAGTAAAGCATGCGTTCTTGCCAAAGCAATGTTTCCTTGTTGACAAGATGACGAGAGCATTGCTCAGTTGACAAGTTAACGAGTTGACGAGTTTACAAGTTGACGAGAGCATTGCTCAGCTGACAAGTTGACGAGTTGACAAGAGCGGTGCAGTTGACCAGATTGTGTCGGCAAGTTTACAGCGTATCAGGCTCATTCTAAACGTTCTACGTTCGCTAACGCAAAGCATTCGTTGCCATATTGCAAATATATAAATTTCTTTTTACATTATCACGATTTTGTATTATTTTAATCGTTTGTCGCTTATTTTTAGGTTTTAAGTGCGTGAAAAAGCGGGAACAAGCGAACGACAACGCCACATATCGGTGCAAACCGCTGACAGAAAGCAGCTAACACCGCATAGGCAGACACCGCAGATAAGCGCCAATAAACCAGCAGAAACCATCCTTCAATCCATTTTTACCAGGTTAAATTCTGCCAAATCACGCCTTTTTCTCTCCCCATTTCACTTTATTTACGTAACTCATAAACTTACAAACTCATGACCAAATCAGCCAACAAATTCTCAACCCCATAAGCAAACAAACATACAAAGCCATAAACTTACAAATAGCATAACCCCATAAACTTAAAACCTAACAAGCAAACAAACCCACAAAGCCATAAACCTACACCCCCCATAAACTCATAAACTTAAAACTTCACAACCACATAACCGCATAAAACCACAAACTTTCAAACCTTAAAATCCTACGCTATGTTTTACAAAACACACCTCACTCGCCGTCCCTTTCCAGCGTGGATTACCCCCCAAAAGCATGCAATTAGCCGCATTTTGCAACCTTGCACGTTCCCGTTTTAGTCCATTTTTAAGAAAAGAGCCTGCATTTTGCACCATTTTGCCTTTCTAGTTTGCTTGCCAACTCATTATTTTTCACGCCCAATTACGCACCTTTTGCCCCTAAAACTCCACTTTTTAACGGCCATTTTGTCCTTTTTAGCCATGTCTTTAATGGTACTAAGGGGTTTTATTTATATCATTGCAGTGTATTTTTATGCTTTTCGCCCTGCGTTTAGCGGCATTTTGCACTGCATTTTGCACCATTTTACCTTGCGTTTTGCACCAAAACGCAAGGCATTTAGCACCAAAACGCACTGCATTTAGCACCAAAATGCACTGCGTTTTGTACCATATTGCACTACATTTAGCAGCAAACAGCCCAAAACCTAGTGCAATTGGCGGTTCTTTAAAATAAATATTCATTTTGCCTGCATGTACAACTAACCCCATTTTGCATCGAAAAAAAACCTTCGCGAGAATCGATTTTTTGCGGCAGGCAGAGCAGTTGGTGGATAAAAAGGGTGCTCACAATGTTAAAATTTGCGCTGAAATGATGACATTTTAAGGCTAACGAGTTAACAAGAAGAATAGCCAACTCGTCAACCAATCTTGTTAACTTACCAACATAAAAGATGTATAGATGGTGTTGCTTGCATGCACAATCCAGGCAGATTTCACAGATAATAGCAGAAAATAAACCAATAAGAGCATCGCCACAATTACGCATCTCCTCTTTCATATCGCACATACAGGAACATTTTGCCCCACTTTTTTCAAGTTGAGCAACATAGTATTAGCAAATAATAAAATAGTGTTAGTCTGCAACAACATTAATAACTATCTTTGCAACTGAATAAAGATGATATCCAAATGTAGGCATAAGTGCCAACCAAACAACAAATTTGAACCCCAGACCACCGTGCACCGATACCCAAAACGAAGTGCAACGACCATCATTCAGCCCTTGGGGAGCTGTAATTCCCTACCCTTTCGACATTTATCATATCAGTACAATCAATCTAACCCCAATAACAATGGATTTCAATTATAGCAAAGCAACATTGCTTGCGGGATGCCTCACACTCACGATGTTGGGGCATTCGCCAAGGGTGCTGGCAGACATAACGAACAACGTTGCGCCTGCTGCACAACAAACACGTAAGATAACGGGGCGCGTTACCGACGGGCGCGAATCGATTATCGGTGCTACGGTGAGGGTGAAAGGCACTACCAACGCCACCGTTACCGACCTAGACGGCAACTTTTCTCTCGATGCGCCGCAGGGCGCAACCTTGGAAATATCGTACATAGGATATGCGCCCAAGGAAGTAAAGGCCAGTGGGCAAGGCCCATTAAACATCGTATTGAGCGAAGACAACAACACGTTGAACGAGGTGGTTGTTGTTGGATATGGCGTAATGAAGAAGAGCGACGTGTCTGGGGCATCGGTTACGATGGACGAGAAGAAACTTCGCGGCTCTATCGTTACATCCTTAGACCAAACTTTGCAAGGGCGTGCAGCAGGCGTAACAGCCATCAGCACGTCGGGCGCACCCGGCACATCGTCGAGCATCCGCGTGCGCGGGCAGGCCACCATCAACGCCAACGCCGAACCGCTGTACGTTATCGACGGCGTAATTATACAAGGTAGCGGTGCCAGCGGCTCCTCTTTGGGACTGGGCGACGCACTGGGCAACGGCAAAGTGTCAACCGTTTCGCCCCTGTCTACCATCAATCCCAACGACATTGTATCGATGGAGATACTTAAAGATGCCTCGGCCACGGCCATATATGGTGCCCAAGGGGCAAACGGAGTGGTGCTTATCACCACACGCCGAGGTAAGGCAGGCGAGGCCAAGTTCACCTACGACGGCATGGCCGCATGGAGCCGGCAGGGCAAAAGGCTACAAGTGATGAACCTACAAGAGTTTGCCGACTACTATAACGACTTTGTAACAACGGGCCAAATAAACCCTGCGGATGCCGACAAGCACTTTGCCGACCCCTCGTTGCTGGGTAAAGGCACCAATTGGCAAGACGCCATCTTCCGCACCGCACTGCAACACTCGCACCAAATATCAGCCCAAGGCGGCTCGGAAAAGGTGCAATACTACGTGTCGGGCAACTACATGTCGCAAGAAGGAACGCTCATCGGCAGCAAGTTCGACCGACTGGGCATGCGCGCCAACCTCGATGCGCAACTTAAATCGTGGTTGAAACTGGGCATGAGCGTAAACTTCTCGAACACCAACGACGACTTGAAACTGGCCGATAGCGATGCGGGCATCATCAACTACTCGCTCACCACACCGCCCGACATACAGATATACAACATCAACGGCGGCTACTCGTCGGTGTCGAAAGAGGGATTTACCAACCCCAACCCCATCGCTATGGCCATGCTCAACCAAATATTGCTGAACAGGCGCAAGCTAAACGGCAACCTGTTTTTCGAGATAACACCCTTCAAACATTTGGTTTGGCACGCCGAAGTGGGTTACGACCTCAGTTCCGACCGCGGTCGCCGCTTTATGCCCACAGTAGATTTGGGTACTTGGAAACGAACGAAGAACTCTGCATCGGTGCAAAAGTCGTCGGGCACTTTCTGGCAATTGAAGAACTATGTAACCTACGCCAACACCATAGGCAAGCATTCGTTCTCGGCCATGTTAGGTCAAGAGATGTGGGAAAGCTCGTACGACTTCAACCGAACAGAGAACACCGACCTGCCTGCAAACACCGTTAACAACCCCGCTTTGGGCGCAGGCACGCCCGCTATCGGCGTTGGTTTCGGCAGTTCGGCTATGGCATCGTTCTTCTCTCGCCTCACTTACGCCTTCAACGACCGCTATAACGCCACCTACACCTACCGCTACGACGGCAGCTCGAACTTTGGTCCAAACAAGCGTTGGGCCGGTTTCCACTCGTTCGCTGCATCGTGGCGTTTCACCAACGAGCCTTTCTTCGTAAAGAGCCCCGTAGCCAAATACATAAGCAACGGTAAGCTACGCGCCGGCTGGGGACAAACGGGTAATGCCAACATTGGTTCGTATAAGTGGGGAACGCTGATGAAGGCCATGCCCACCTTGCTAGGCAAAGCCTACCGACCAGACAACATTCCCAACCTAGATGTGCAGTGGGAAAGCCAAGAACAATGGAACGTAGGACTTGACTTGGGCGTGCTGAACGACCGCATTTCCTTCACCTTAGACTGGTATCACAAAGAGTCGCGCGACATGTTGATGCCCCTTCAACTCCCCTCTTACATGGGAACGTCGGGCAACATCTCATCCGTTTTGGCCGCTCCCTACGGAAACTACGGCACAATACGCAACACGGGACTGGAACTTACGGTGAACGCACATCCCCTTACAGGTGCTTTTCAATGGGATTCGGAGTTCCAAATATCGTGGAACAAAAACAAATTGGTGGCCCTTTCGGGCACAAAAAACGCCGCCATCGTGGGTTACGGCCAGTGGAACGACGTGATTAGCGTGTCGAACGTGGGCGAATCGCTGTACAGTTTCTATGGTTTCGTTACCGATGGCGTGTATAAAGACCTGGCCGACCTTGAAACATCGCCCAAGACTTCAAAATATCCAGCCGACGGAAAAAGCTTCGACCGCAACACCACGCCTTGGATTGGCGACCTAAAATTCAAAGACATCAGCGGCCCAGAAGGCAAGCCCGACGGCGTTATCGACGACTACGACAAGACCAATATCGGGTCGCCCATGCCCAAATTCACCTTCGGATGGACCAACACCTTCCGCTACAAGAACTTCGACCTCAACGTATTTGTTAACGGAACATACGGCAACAAGGTGTACAACTACATGAAAATGAAACTCACCCACATGAACAGCTTGTGGAGCAATCAGCTTACAGACGTTACCAAACGCGCCCGATTGGAGCCCATCGACCCGTCGAAAACCTACGCGCCAGGCAGCTATTGGTACACCGATGCCGGCAACGTACGCGTGGCCAACCCCGAAACCAACATCCCCCGTGCCACCATTACCGACCCCAACGACAACGACGTGATTAGCGACCGCTATATAGAAGACGGCTCGTACATCCGCTTAAAGAACATCGCCTTGGGCTATACGTTGCCCAAGAAGTGGATTTCTAAATGGGGAATAGACAATCTTCGCGTGTATGTAAACATCCAAAACCTGCTTACCATAACGGGTTATGATGGCTACGACCCCGAAATTGGCGCCAGCACTGCCGACATTAACGGCTACACTTACGGGCTAGACAATGGCCGCTACCCCTCGCCAACCACCTATTCGTTTGGCCTTAACCTCACTTTCTAACAATAAACCTTCTTCAAGATGAAACGTTTAACATATCTATATATGGCCATCGCCCTAGCAACGGGCGCGCTTACAACATCGTGCAACGACTTTCTGGACAGGCCCGCAGAAGACTCTTACAACGCCGGCACGTTCTATAAGGACGACAACCAGTGTCTGCAAGGTGTGAATTACCTGTACAATTCGCCTTGGTACGATTTCCAACGCGGTTTCATTAAGGTAGGCGAAGTAATGTCGGGCAACTACTATTGGGGCTCTAGTCCTTACTTAACGCTCACCGTTAACGGCACCGACGGCGACTTGATGAACATGTCTTACTCGCTATGGTCGGTTATCGGGCATGCCAACACCGTGTACAACAACCTTAAAAACGCCACGGCATCGCAAGCCATAAAGAACCAGTGCATGGGCGAATGCTTGGCATGGAAGGCTATGGCCTACTTCTTCTTGGTGCGTTCGTTTGGCGATGTGCCCATCATTCACGACAACTCGGCCATGCTTGCCGACGGTTCGTACAGCACTGTGAGCCGTGTGAAGAAGGCCGACGTGTACGAATACATCGTCCTTACACTTGAAAAGGCCATGCAACTGCTGCCCCGCAATGGTTCGCCAGGCCGTATAGACTATTACTCGGCCGAGGGATTGCTCGCCAAAGTGTACCTAGCCAAAAGCGGTGTAAACGCTAATGGCAACGGACAACGCAATGCCGACGACCTGAAAAAGGCCGCAGCGTATGCCAAAGACGTGATAGACAACAGCGGACGTACGTTGATGGCGAACTACGCCGATGTGTTCCGCCTGCAAAACGCCATGAACAGGGAGTTTCTTTTCGCATGGATGTGGACGGCCGACACCAGTATTTGGACCGTACAAAACACCTTGCAAAGCGACCTGGCCATGGTGGGTTTCGACGAATTTGGCGATTGTTGGGGCGGATATAACGGCCCATCGGTAGACTTGCAAGAGGCTTTCGGCGTGTCGCCAACCGAAAATCCCGAAAGCAGAAGTGAGGTAGACACCCGCAGAAAGGCCACAATGATGATGGCAGGCGACTTTTACGACTACTTCTGGACCGACAAAACAGACAACAAAGGGCGTAAGGGTTTCAACTATTTGCAATTTATGTACGATGCCGACAACTATGGCAGTGGCGGCCCAGGCAAGCTGCAAAGCGCAACAGGTGCCAACAATGTGAAGCATCTTTACGGCGATGCGTACGACCATAAGACGTTCGCCATTGACGGAATATCGGCATCTAACATGCACAGCAGTTTGCCAACGCCCGTGCTTAGGCTCTCAGACGTGTACTTGGTGTATGCCGAGGCCGTGATAGGTAACGGCACATCCACCACCGATGCCTCGGCCATCGATGCCTTTTATAAGGTTCGCAGCAGGGCAGTGAAGTCGGCATCGCGCCCAACAAGCATCTCTTGGCAAGACGTTTGGAAAGAACGCCGACTGGAATTGGCTATGGAGGGCGACCGCTGGTACGACTTTGTGCGCCGCAGCTACTACGACACGGCAGGCTGCATAGCCGAACTTAAAGCCCAAAAGCGCGGCGCGTTCTTCGGTCTTAACACCCTATACGAGAACTATTACAAGAGTGGCGCATGGAACGTAAACACCACCGACATGCGATATAACCCCGAAGCACAGGCGCCTAACGTAACAGCACAGAGCTTTACGCTGCCCTTCCCAAGTCAGGATGTGGTGTTCAACGGCAATCTTCTGAACGAGGCCGTACACGTAGACGTGCGTTCAACCTATTCTTATTAACCCACCAATAAATACATCATACAATGAAACGTTCCATCATAACGTTGCGTTCGCTTGCCGCATGGCTTGCCTTGGCAACCTTAGCCCTTACCGCATGCAGCGACCAACCCGACGAATACAAGCCCATGGGCGGCTCTCCGCAGGTGCAATACATACGTTTGCCCGAGAGTGCCGACTCGATAATCACCCAAAGTTACATGCAACGCACCATCTGCTTGGTGGGTAGCAACCTGCGAAGTGTGCGCCGAATGTTCTTCAACGATAAGGAGGCGGTGCTCAATTCGAGCTTTATCACCGACAACGCGCTGCTTGTAGACATCCCAGGAGAAATACCTTCGGCCGTTACCGATAAGATATATATGGTGAATGGCGATGGAGATACCACCACACATGCCTTCCACGTGATTGTTCCGCCGCCCTCGGTAAAGGCCATGAACTGCGAATATGCACCCGCAGGAGAAGAAGTGACCATCACGGGCGACTACTTTATACAAGACCCCTACAAGCCTTTGCAAGTTCTTTTTAACGATGGTGCATTGGCCGTTACCGACATCAAGAGCATCACGAAGAACAGCATCACCTTCACCATGCCCACAGGTGCCACCGCGGGTCGCGTGATTGTTCAGTCGGTTTACGGCAAAGGCGAGTCCGACTTCGTATATAAAGACACGCGCAACATCATCTTCGACTTCGACGGATCGCACGGCGGAATGGCCAAAGGACATGGTTGGCGCGCCGGAAACATACGCGCTGGCGGCATCGACGGCAGCTATCTCTACTTCGGCGGCGTAAAGATGTTGGGCAAAGTTGGCGCAACTTGGGCCGAAGATAACTTCGCCATGAACTATTGGCCCGAACCAAACAACAACTTCCCAGAGATTTCTAGCATCCCTTCCATTGCTGCCATGCTCGACACTTGCAGCATCGCCGACCTCGTATTGAAATTCGAATGCCGCGTACCTGCTAACAAAGCGTGGCGTGCATCAGCCCTACAAGTCATCTTTACAGGCAATGCCGACGTTACATACACCAATGCCAACAGCCAATACTACGGCAAGAAAGACCTGCCGCGCGGCTTGTGGATTCCGTGGCAAGCAACTGGAAGTTATAACACGGGCGACAAATGGGTGACTGTAAGCATGCCCCTCTCCACATTCAACAAAACGGGCGATGGACAAACGGCTGGCTCGGCACTTACCAAAGACCGACTCACAGGCTTTACTTTCTTCCTTTGGAATGGCGGCGTTGAAGGAACCGACTGCGAGCCCGAACTCTATATCGACAACGTTAGACTTGTGCCTGCCAAATAATTAAAACCGATTACAATGAAACGAAATACGATATACCTAGCCGTTTTCGCGGCTCTGTCGCTGTCGGCAACGGCCTGCAACGATGCAGTTGAACACAACATACAAGCCGTAGATGCGCCTGCGTTCGTTGGTGTTAGTCCGCAAGAGAACATCAAAGCAGGCCTCGACTCCATCGTCGTTACCTACGACAAGAACGTTTTCTTTGCATCGTCGCAATACCAACGCATCACACTCAACGGCCAACCCGTGGTTAGTGCTAACGTTATCGGCTCGTCTAACAAGCTTTTGCTGATGGCTAACATCGTTCGGGGCGAGAGTTACGAGTTGCTTATCCCCGAAGGCGTGGTCAGCGGCCCTAACAAAACGCCCGCCCCAGAGGTAAAAGCCACCCTCAAAGCGCAGTCGCAACAAATCACAACTGCGCTTGCCAACGCCAATGCAACGGCCGAAACAAAGGCGTTGTACCAAAAGTTGGCGGCCAATTATGGGCAGAAAACTTTTTCGGGAGCAATGGCCGACGTGGCTTGGAACACCAAAATATCCAACCAAGTGCACGCGCTGACGGGCAAATATCCGGCCATCAACGGCTACGACTACATCCATTTGCAGTCTACCACCCCCAGCGGATGGATTGATTATGCCAACATTGCGCCCGTAAAGACCTGGCACGATGCTGGCGGAATGGTCACAATAGGCTGGCATTGGAATGTTCCCACGTCCAATCCTTACGCCTCCACGGTGCCCGTTGTGCTTTATGGCGGTCCAAATAAGGACATGCCGTCCGACTGGAGCGGCTACATACAACTCACAACGCAAGCAACGAAAGACATTTTGGCCAAAGCCTCGGTTGGAAGTAAGCTCGTTGTGAAAATCGCCAACGCGAAAGCCAACGCCCAAGGCTCGATTAAGAACAGCAAATGGGCTGGCTTTGTAGACGAGAACGGAAAGAATTGGGACTACTTCAACATCAGTGGCGACAGCTACTCGATGACACTCGACCAAACCACGCTTACCGAAATGCGCGCCAACGGACTGATAATAGGCGGACACGACTACACCGTTACGGGCGTTACCGTTGAGGCGGCAGGCAGCGTGAAGTACGATTTCTACGCCGCAAAGAACGAGTTTACCCTCAACGATGCCGTTACCGAAGGCACGTGGGCTAATCGTTTTATGAAGTCCGACCTAGAAAAGATAGTGCCTTACCTGCAACAATTGCAGCGTGCAGGCATCCCCGTGCTGTGGCGACCGCTACATGAGGCGGCAGGAAAATGGTTCTGGTGGGGCAACGGAACGGCCGAAAACTATCGCAAGCTGTGGCACTTCATGTTCGATTTCTTTAAGCAACGTGGCGTAAACAACCTCATCTGGGTGTGGACTTCCGAAAAGAACGACCCCGATTGGTACCCTGGCGACGAATATGTTGACATCATCGGCACCGACATGTACGGACAAAACGGCACACCCGTAACTGCCCAAACCGCCGCCCAACGCTTTAACGAGCTGGCCTATCGCTACCCCACAAAGATGATTGCCCTTACCGAATGTGGCACCGTTGCCGACATATCGGCGCAATGGAATGTCGATGCCAAGTGGAGTTTCTTTATGCCGTGGTACCCCGGCGGTGGCGTTGTGCATGCCACCGATGCGTGGTGGAAGTCGGCTATGTCTAACCCTAATGTGATAACACGATGAAAAAAATTGTATTTTCACTACGTTTACGCCTACTTGGGGCTATGGTTGCGTGCCTGGCAACCATGCCTTTGCAGGCAAAAATCAGGCTCCCACACATCCTTTCGGATGGGATGGTGGTGCAACAACAGGCAGATGTATGTTTCTGGGGATGGACTACGCCCAACACCAACGTAACCATCGCACCCACATGGCAAGAAAAAAGGGTGACGGTGAAAAGCGATTCGCAAGGACAATGGCGCGTTGTGCTACGCACACCCAAAGCGAGTTTCCATCCTTTAAGCATCACTTTCAGCGACGGACAGCCAACAACCATCAACAACATGCTAGCTGGCGAAGTGTGGGTTTGCGCCGGACAGAGCAATATGGAGATGCCCGTTCGCGGCTTTAACGAATGTCCCGTTGAGGGTTATCAAGATGCTGTATGGGCATCGGCCAACATGCGTGGCGTGCGTTACGTCAGCATTCCACCGCGAATGAGTAGCGTTCCGCTCGAAGATACGCCCTGCGAATGGGTGGATATGGGCCCCAAAACGGTGAGCGACTGCTCGGCTGTGGGCTTTTTCTTCGCTCAACGATTGGCACAAGCCTTGCAAATGCCTGTGGGTTTGGTGCTGGCCAACAAGGGCGGAACGATGGTTGAGAGTTGGTTAAACGCCGAAAACCTGCGCAAACACACCGACGAGCCCACCGACTCGGCACAGCTCGCCCGCAAATATCCACGAGAATGGCTACGCCCATTGCTCTGGGGCAACGGCACTTTCCACCCCATCGTTAACTACGGCGTACGTGGTGTGCTCTATTATCAAGGTTGTGCCAACGTAGACCACAACCCCAACACTTATGGCGAACGCCTAAAACTACTTGCACAGCAATGGCGCAAGCACTTTTCGGACAACATGCTGATGCTTATCGTGGAGATTGCGCCCCACCGTTACGAGGGCGAAATGGGAACTAGCGCGGCATTTATACGCGAACAGCAATACAAAGCCAGTCTCGAAATTCCCCATTGCGCCATGATAAGCACCAACGACTTGGTATATCCCTACGAGGTGCGGCAGATACATCCCACACAAAAACGCCCCATCGGCGAACGGCTTGCGCTAACGGCACTAGCACGTTACTATGGCTACGAAAACGTGATGTACAAGCAGCCTGCATTCGAGAAGTTGGAGATAAAGAGCGACACTTGTGTGGTTCATCTCAAAGATACCTACACAGGCATTATACCCCAATCCACCTACGAAGGCTTTGAAGTGGCCGGTGCCGACCGCATTTTCCATCCAGCCCACGCCACTTACGTTCGCCACAACAAGTTTCGGCTCACCTCAAAGGCCGTTCCCAAGCCTGTGGCCGTACGCTATTGCTACCGCAATTTCTTGCTAGGCAACGTCAAAAACCAAGCCGCATTGCCCCTCATCCCATTCAGAACGGATAAGTGGTAAGGCGAAACAAACCTACGGGGCAGGCAAAAAAAGAGCGAAAGTGCTTTACTATTGCCTGCCCCTTTTTGCCTGTGAACCACTAAGCCGTCTTTACCTTAAATATTTCTATAAATTGAGAGGAGTTTGTTATCTTTGTGATGCCAACACAAGAGAAACACTCCTCTCGTATACGAAGTATAAGACAAATCAACTCACTGGCTTATAAACTCACGAAAGCCAACAACTCCCGAAGTACATCAACTCACCAACTTACCAGCTCATCTATTCAAAACACTAAAACGCAGAAACTCACAAGCCCATCAACTTGCAAACCCCAAAAGACATCAACCCATCAACGCACAAAACTTAAAATCATTACTTTTATTTTACAACACCACTTCAATTTCCACTCCATTCTAGCGAAAATATAGGCTATAAAGTTGGCAAAAAGCCACTATTTCTGCACTTTCGCGACTTGGAATTTGTCAAGTTTTAAGCTTACAACCTGCGTTTTGCACCAAAATACCTTCCATTTAGCACCAAAACACCTTCCATTTAGCACCAAAATGCACTGCGTTTTGCACCAAAACGCACTGTATTTAGCAGCAAATCGCAGCACATTTAGCCGCAAATAGCCCAATAACAGGTGCAAAGGGCGGTGTTTCCAAATAAATATTCATTTTGCCTGCATTTACGACTAACCCCTTTTTGCATCGAAACAAACCTCCGCGAGAATCGATTATTTGCGGCAAGGTGGGCACTTGGTGAATAAAAAGAGCCTCATAATGTTAAAATTCTTACCAAAAAGAAGACAAAATCCAATTGATGATGGAACGAGTTACCAAGTTAACGCGTGTACAAGTTGGTGGGCGCAGCCATCTTTTCATCTTTTCACTTTTTCACCTTTAGGAGTTAAGGAGTTATGGAGTTAAGGAGTTAAGCCAAATGAATTGGTGATACTAGCCACCTTTTCACCCTTTCACCTTTTCACTTTTTCACCTTTAAAAGTCATCTTTTCACCTTTTCACTTTTTCACCTTTAAAAGTCACCTTTTCACTTTTTCACCTTTTCACCCTTAAAAGTCATCTTTTCCCCTTTCACCCTTTCACCTTTTCACCCTTAAGAGTCATTTTTTCACCCTTTCACCTTTTCACTCCTTCACCTTTAAACGCCTTTCCTCCGCTTGTTTGCATTATTTTTCGTATTTTTGTAGGGCAAAAAAGATTGAGACAAAAGCAAATGAAGATATTCGCCATAGGAATGAACTACGCCCAACACAATAAAGAGTTGGACGGAACGTTATATAAACCAGAGACACCCGTGGTGTTTACCAAGGCCGACTCGGCATTGTTGAAAGACCGCAAGCCGTTTTTCGTGCCCGACTTTATGGGGCGCATCGACTACGAAACGGAGTTGGTGGTGCGCATTTCGCGACTGGGCAAGGGCATCTCGCAACGCTTTGCCCACCGATATTACGATGCCGTGACGGTGGGTATCGACTTCACCGCGCGCGACTTGCAACAAAAGCTGCGCGCACAAGGGCTGCCGTGGGAGCTGTGTAAGGGTTTCGACGGTTCTGCCGCCTTGGGCGAATGGCTACCCATTGAGCGTTTTAGAAGTGTGGATGCACTGCATTTTCACCTCGACCAGAACGGAAAGACGGTGCAAGAGGGCTGCACGAGCGACCTCCTTTTTAAGGTAGACGAACTCATCGCCTACATCAGCAGCTTCTTTACGCTGAAAACGGGCGACCTTATCTATACGGGTACGCCCGCCGGTGTTGGTCCTGTGGCCATAGGCGACTACCTGGAAGGTTATCTAGAAGACCAAAAGGTGCTGGAAGTGAGGTGCAAATAGAGGAGGAGTTAAGGAGTTATGGAGTTAAGGAGTTAAGCCAAATGAATTGGTGGCGCAGCCATTTTTTCATCTTTTCACCTTTTAACCCTTTCACCTTTAAAAGGCGTTAGCCATCTTTTCACCTTTTCACCTTTCCACCCTTTCACCTTTTTATTTTTGTTTTATGTCGAAATATATACGTTCAGCCATATCATTGCTTTTCCTCATGGCATCTTTTGCCATGCAGGCGCAGCGTTTTTTCAACCTCACTTACGACCAAGTGCGGGTAGACAGCATATTGCCACACTTCGGGCATGCCATTCCACTAACGGGAAACTACCAAGACTCTATCTATACGGCAAGCATTGTTTACCCCGAATTTGCAGAGATGACGCGGGCAGACATCGCCAACTATAACGCTAACTGGGGCAAACAGCTGCCAGAGATGCCACAGTTGGAACAACGCATTGTGCTAGACCGCAAGCGCGCCATACTGAATGTAGGCTTTTGTCCATTGGTTTTCCGCGACAACCGCTACCAAATGCTGGTGGGATTTATGCTCAAAGTGGAGGCTAAACCCCTGAAACGCACGCAAAGAAAGGTGTTGGCCGTAACACGCGCCACGCCAAAGGCAGGGCGATATGCCAACAACTCGGTGCTGGCCACTGGCCGTTGGGCAAAGATACGCGTACCAGCAAACGGCGTATATCAGATAACCGAGAGTCTGATTAGGCAAGCGGGATTTAACGATATGAATAAGGTAAAGGTGTATGGCTATGGTGGAAACCTGCAAAACGAACGCTTAGAAGACACCGAACTTCAAGCCAAAGACGACCTTAAAGAGGTGGCAACCTGCCTTGTGGACGGCAAAAGACTGTTTTATGCCAAAGGTCCTGTAAGTTGGGAGAGTGCCTCGGCCGCAATACGCACACGCAATCCATACTCGGATTACGGTTATTATTTCCTCACACAAAGCGATGGCGAACCGCTTCGGGTGGACGAAAGCACATTTTTAAACTCCTTCTACCCCTCGGCCGACGACTATCACAGCTTGCACGAGGTAGACAACTTCTCCTGGTATCCAGGCGGAAGAAACCTCTTTGAGAACACGCCCATACATCGCGGAACAAAGAAAAGTTACACCATTGATGCCCCCATAGCCGACACGGGGGGAAGTATTACGGTGACACTTTCGGCAGGAACTGCCACGCGAGCCAACGTCAGCCTGAACGGAAAACCGCTAGGCGAGATAAACGTCTCTATACCTAGCAAATACGACAAGGGCAACAGAGCCGACTTTTTTGCCAATATTGAGCAGTTTGCAGCCAAGAACGAAGTGACAATCGAAGTAACCCAAGGCGGTCCGGCACGGCTCGACTTTATCTCTATTGCCACAAGCAAGCCACGAAGCGCACCCGACTTGCACGCAGCAACGTTCCCCACACCCCAATATGTGCACAACATCACCACCCAAAACCTACACGCACACGGGGCGGCAGACATGGTGATGGTGATACCCACATCGCAAAAGCTGCGACAAGAGGCCGAAAGGCTAAAAGCTTTTCACGAAAAACACGATGGCATGCGCGTGCGCATCGTGCCTGCCGACGAATTATATAACGAGTTCGCCAGCGGCACGCCCGACGCCAACGCCTATCGTCGATACCTCAAAATGCTATACGACAGGGCTGAAAACGAGGCCGACCAGCCCAAGTACCTGTTGCTCTTTGGCGATTGCGCGTGGGACAACCGCATGAAAACAGGCGATTGGCGCACAACGTCTGTCGACGATTACCTACTTTGCTTTGAAAGCGAGAACTCGTTTAATGAAATAACTTGCTATGTAGATGATGGTTTCTTCACCCTGCTCGACGACGGCGAAGGAACAGATCTAGAAAGGAGCGACTTGCAAGATGTGGCCGTTGGTCGTTTCCCCGTGGTGCATCCCAACGATGCGCGAACGATGGTTGACAAGACCATTGCATACGCACAGAACGCCAATGCAGGCGCATGGCAAAACACCATCATGTTTATGGGCGACGACGGAAACGACAACCTACACATGAGCGATGCCAACAAGATGGCCGACAGCTTAGCAACAGAGCATCCACAATACCTTATTAAAAAGGTGATGTGGGACATGTTTAAGCGAGAATCCAGCGCAACGGGCCACACTTACCCCGAAGTAACGAGCATCATTAAACAGCAACAGGGCGCAGGTGCGTTGGTTATGAACTACGTGGGGCATGGCCGTACCGACCAGATTTCGCACGAATCGGTGTTGCGCCTCAACGATTTCAAGGCTTTCTCCAATACCAACCTTCCCCTTTGGATAACCGCCTCGTGCGACATCATGCCCTTCGACGGAGCCGTTCCCACCATTGGCGAGGCGGCCGTGCTGAACAAGAACGGAGGTGCAGTGGCTTTCTTCGGCACAACACGAACGGTATATGCCTATTACAACCAACGTATCAACATGGCCTACCTGCATTTTCTGTTTAGCGAGAATGGGGGTAAGCCCATGACCATTGGCGAGGCGCAACGCTTAGCCAAGAATTATATGATAACCGACGGACAAGACCAAACCACCAACAAACTGCAATATTCGTTGTTGGGCGACCCAGCATTGGCCATCAACAGACCCACGGCACGTATCGTGGTAGACAGCATCAACGGTACACCCGTACAAGCGACAATTCTGCCCAAACTAGCGGCAGGAAAGGTAAACAGCATCGTGGGGCACATCGAAGGGCACACCAACTTTGCAGGAGTGGTAACGGCCACCGTGCGCGACCGCAAGAAACGCCTGGTGGGTAGGCTGAACAACCAGTCGAAAGACGATGGTGCCGACACGCCTTTTACCTATACCGACCGCGTCAACACCATCTTTAACGGAGCCGACAGCGTGCGCAAGGGCCAGTTTAGACTAAACTTCGCCGTGCCGCGCGACGTGGATAACGACAACGGAACGGGTCTTGTTACCCTATACGCCGTGAACAACGAACGCACCATAAGAGCCAACGGATATAGCGAACGCTTTACCATCGGCAGCGGAACGCTTAGTGCCAACGACTCTATCGGGCCTTCCATTTACTGTTACCTCAACTCCACCTCGTTTACAAACGGGGGTAACGTAACGCCACAGCCGCTCTTCGTGGCCAAAATTTCGGATAAAGACGGACTGAACGCAACAGGTAGCGGCATCGGACACGACATGCAATTGGTTATCGACGGCAGCATGCACAAAACCTATAACCTGAACGACCACTTTACGTTCGACTTCGGGTCGTACACCGCAGGCACGGTGATGTTCAACATTCCCACGCTTTCGCCAGGTAAGCATAAACTGCAATTCAGAGCTAGCGACATACAAAACAATACGTCGCAAGTGACGCTCGACTTCCATGTCGTGGGCGGACTGATGGCCGACAACATCTGGATAGACGCCACCGAAAACCCTGCACGCACCACAACCACCTTCATCGTAAGCCACGA
>ERZ773035.1303-NODE-1303-length-18255-cov-17.818132_pt1 | contig 18255 bp, 16 predicted proteins | sample MGYA00511487_ERZ773035 | MGnify/ENA primary metagenome ERZ773035 (study PRJEB29015, sample SAMEA2737985) | human oral metagenome | biome: human oral; feature: human-associated habitat; material: dental | place: China | collected 2024 ...
TCGTCGAGGCCCTCATCCCGGTCCTCGACGAGATCGAGCTGGCCCGCCAGCACGGCGACCTCACCGGGACCTTCGCCACCACGGCCACCAAGCTGGAGACGGTCCTGGCCGACAAGTTCCACCTGGAGCGCTTCGGGGCGGTCGGGGAGGTCTTCGACCCCACCCTCCACGAGGCCCTCATGGCCACCGAGTCCACCGAGGTCACCGAGACCACCGTGACCATGGTCCTCCAGCCCGGCTACCGGCTGGGTGAGCGGGTGGTGCGTGCCGCCCGCGTCCAGGTGGCCAACCCGGCCTGAGGCGCGACCTGCCCTGAGGCGCGACCCGGCCTCCTGCCCGGGGGGCGCGGGGCCACCGGCTCCTGCGCCCCCCGGCCGGCGCCGGGTGCGGACCGGCAGGGCCTTAACCCACCAGTAGGAATAGGAAGAACCACGAACACCACCACAAGGAGGCGGTGACACGAGATGGCCAGCCAGGACTGGATGACCAAGGACTTCTACGCGGTCCTCGGCGTCACCAAGGACGCCGACGCCACCGCCATCAAGAAGGCGTACCGGGTACTCGCCAAGAAGTACCACCCCGACCGCAACCCCGACGACGCTGCCGCGGCAGAGAGGTTCAAGGAGATCGGAGAGGCCTACGCGGTCCTGTCCGACCCCAAGGAGCGTCAGCAGTACGACGCCATCCGCTCCATGGCCAGCGGCGGGGCCCGCTTCACCTCAGGCTCCTCGGGCGCCTCGGGCGCGGGCTTCGAGGACATCCTGTCCAGTATGTTCGGCGGTGGTGGCGGCGGCGTCCGCTTCTCCACCTCCGGCGCCGGCCAGCCCGACCTCGACGACCTCATGGGCATGTTCGGCGCGGGCGGGGCCTCCACCTCCGGGCGGCGTCGCAGCCCCTTCGGGTTCGGCAGCTTCGGCCAGCGCGAGCCCGTCAAGGGCCCCGACGTCCTGACGGCGGCCACCCTGTCCCTGCGCGACGCCGTGGCCGGCACCACCGTCGAGCTCACCGCCGACGGGAAGGTCATGAACGTGCGTATCCCGGCCGGGGTGCATGACGGGCAGAAGATCCGCCTGCGCGGCAAGGGCCGTCCCGGGGCTGGCGGTGGTGAGCCCGGGGACATGGTGGTGACCATCTCCGTGGCCAAGCACCCGGTGTACTCCATAGACCCCAAGAACCCCGTCAACCTGCGCATGGACCTGCCCGTGAGCCTGGCCGAGGCGGCCCTGGGCGCCACCGTGGAGGTCCCCTTCCTGGACGGCTCCACCACCAGGGTCAAGATCAAGGCCGGCACCTCCTCGGGCACGGTGCTGCGCCTGCGCGGCAAGGGCGTGGTCACCTCCAAGAAGACCGGTGACCTGCTGGTGACCGTGCAGGTGGCGGTGCCCAAGAAGCTCTCCGCGGCCGCCAGGCAGGCCCTGGAGTCGTTCGAGGCCGCCATGGGCTCCACCAACCCGCGTGCCACCCTCATGGAGGAGGCCTCCCGGTGAGGGCGCGTCGTACTGGCCAGGGGGTGGACTTCCTCGCCGAGGACGCCCTGGAGCGTGCGGTCTACGTCATCTCAGTGGCTGCTGAGCTCGCCGGCATGCACCCCCAGACCCTGCGCCAGTACGACCGCCTGGGCCTGGTGTCCCCCGCCCGTACCAGCGGGCGGGGGCGACGCTACTCCCACCGGGACGTGGACCGTCTCAGGCGGGTCCAGGAGCTGAGCAACGCCGGGGTCAACCTCGAGGGCGTGCGCCGTATCCTGGCCCTGGAGGACCAGGTGGCCCGGGTCGAGGCCGAGAACCGGGTCCTGCGGGAGCGCCAGGCCGCCGTCCAGCGCGTCTTCGCCGCCGCCGCCGACGGCGAGGTCCAGGTGCTCCCGGGACGTCGGCTGCCTGCGGGGCCACGCCGTAGGAGTAGGTGAGACAACAAGCGCCCGGCCTTGTAGGATGCGCGGGTACGTACCGAGTCCACAGGAGACGTCATGACCCAGCCCTACAACCCATCCCAGAACCCCAACGCTGCTGCGGCCAACGCCCAGGCTCCCACCATGGCCGTTCCCATGACCTCGTCGGCCCCCGTGGCCGCCCCCTACAGCCAGCAGGCCAGCGCCTACGCCGGCGGGCCCGCGCCCTACTCCGCCTCGGCGCCCCAGGCCGGTGCCCCCTACGCACCACAGGGCGGCTATGCCCCGGTGGGCCAGGACTCCCTCTTTGGGAACCTCTTGAACACCACCCGCGCCTTTGCCGTCAAGTACGGCAACGCGCTGTTCATCGTAGCCCTGGTGGGCTACGGCCTGGACTGGCTCTTTGACCTCATTACGGTCCTCATGTCCTTTGGCGGCAGTAACACCGGTAGGACTGTGGTGAGCCTGCTGGCCACGCTCTTTGCCGGCGCCGCCAAGGCCATGGTCCAGCTGTTCATCTTCCGCATGATTATCGAGCTGGTCCGCAACACCGCCCCCAGGGGCGAGGGCCCGCAGGCCTGAGCGCCCGGACCGGGTAACCGCAGGTGGCTGGCCCCTACGAGAACGAGGACGGCAGCCCCAGGTACGGGCAGCGCCTGGATCCCGAGGAGCTCGCCGCCTACCGGCGTGCGCACGGTCTGGACGCCGGTATCCCGACGTCGTCCTCCCTCCCGGACGGTGGCCAGGGGCTGCCGCCCGGGGGAGAGGTCAACCCCTACCGCTACGACCCCCAGGCGGTGCCTCCTGCCAGGCACGGCCTGAGGCCCGTCGGCCCCAGGACGGCGGCAGTGCCACCCTGGCGCAGCCCGCGGCCCCGGCACCGGTGGCGGCTCCTGGTGGTCGGGCTGGTGACCATGGTCGTCATCCCCGTGGTGCTGCTGGTCTCCTCGGCCCTGCTGCTGACCGGGGGACAGGGCGGCAGCGGCGTCGCCCTGTCCGCCAGCGGAGGCGTCTACCTGGGTGCCTCCCGCCAGCTGGCGATCTACTCCCCGGGCCTGGGGGAGGACACCTCCCGGTGCGCCGTCACCGACCCGGCCGGGGCGCCGGTGAGCGTGACCCCGCTGGAGGGCATGGGTGGTAGCTTGTCCACCATTGGCACCTTTACCACCGGCGTGGAGGGGGAGTACCGCCTCTCCTGCCCCCAGGGCACGGACGGCGTGGTCGTGGGCCCGAGGGCCTACACCGAGCGCTTCGGCATAATCGCGGTCCTGGTGGTCGCGGCCCTGGGCTGCGGCCTGCTGGGACTGGGACTCACCGTAGGCGGCCTGGTGCGTGCCGTCCGGCGTCGCTAGCCCCCTCCCTCACCCTCCCTCCTCCCTCTCGCGAGAACGGTACTTATTCGCCGTGAGAACGGTACTTATTGCTCGTGAGAACGGATGGGCTGTTCGCGGGGGACGGTTGGGCGCTTACTGCTTGCGCGACCGGGCGAGGTGCCCGGCCGCGGGTTGGCCGCCTGGCCGCCCAGCTGCGGGCTGACCAACCGCAGGCTGGCCAACCGCGGGCCGCCTAAGTACGACCCGGCTCTCAGCGGGGCAGCATGACGCTCATTCCCAGGGCGAAGGGGAACCCGGGGCGCAGGACGCACTGGGTGACGGGACGGGCCATGGAGGCCAGGGCGATGCCGTCGAGCATCTCGTCAGCAGGGCCGGACAGGGAGCCGGGGGCCAGGATGCGCTGGTAGGGGACCTCAAGGTCCAGGAACGTCATCCCGTCGCGGCGTACCGCCTTCCGCCAGGTCCTCGTCCTCATCTCCATGAGCGTGCCCAGGTGGAAGTGCATGACCTGGTTCTCGTCCAGCTCGCTGGGGACGCTCAGGAGGTGGTGGGCCTCAGGATCCTCCGGGGCCCGCAGGGTGAACAGGAGGATCGCCCCGTCGCGGGCAGCCCGCAGCATGAGGCGCCCCAGGTACACCGCGAAGGCGTGCTCGTTGAGGCTGGTGGCCATGACCTCCTGCACGCTCAGGGAGCGCGAGAGGGGCACGAGCGCGCCCGCCCCGGCGTCCTTGACCGCCCGCCTGCCGGTGGGGGTGGCGGCGTGCAGGCGCAGGGAGCCGTCGTTCTCCAGGGTGGCGACCTCCACCTTCTCCTGCCAGCGGCCTGAGCTCGCGGGGCCGTCCTGGGTGCGCAGGAGGCCCATGCCCAGGACGTCGGTGAGATCCGTGCCCGGCCGGTGCCAGGTGATCGTGGTGCCCTCGTGCCACAGGGGGACGACGCCGTTGAACGGTAGGCCAAAGCGCACGGTCTCAGTCATGGGGCCAAGCCTACGGGGCGGTCCCCGGCAGCGGCCGGGGGCGCGCGGTGGGACGACGTGCGTGGGAGCAGCCGGAAGCGGGCGTGGTCGGCCCGGATGTGGTCGGCCTGGGAGCGGACGGAGCTGCTCCTGGTGGCCGGGTGCCTGGAAGGAGATCGCTTGCACCGTCGTGCCGTACGGGTTATACTGACTCTCGACTGATTCCCAGTAAGCCTCACCGTGTTTGTGAGTGCTGAATGCTCCACCGGTTCGCCGGTCTGACTGCCTGGTCCTGAGGGGCCAGGCAGTTATAATTTTGTGACTACCTCGTCCGTCATGGATGTGATCTAATAGTGTCCATGGCTGCAATGCGTATCCGTGTCGGCGTGGACGTCGGGACACACTCTGTCGGCTGCTGCGCGATCGCAGTCGATCCGGCAGGAGCCCCGGTAAGGATCCTGTCCGCACTGTCCCTGATCCATGACGCCGGTATCGGTGAGGACGGCAAGGAGAAGGCCACCAGCCGACGTGAGCTTGCGGGCGTCGCCCGGCGTGCGCGGCGTCTGCTCCGTCGTCGTCGCAAGCGCCTGCAGCAGCTTGACACCCTTCTGGTCAGGCTCGGGTACCCGATCGTGGATTTTGCCGAGCAAAAGGATCCTTACCTGGTGTGGCGGGTGCGCGCCCAGCTGGTGCAGGAGGTGTTTCCTGAGAAGACCCGCAGGTATGCGATCTCAATGGCTCTGCGGCATATTGCGCGGCACCGGGGCTGGCGTAACCCCTACGCCAGAACGGAGTCGCTGCTGGCTCCCGCTCCCGAGTCAGACTTTATGAGGGCGATGCGTAAGCGGGTAATGAATACTACCGGTGAGGTTCTGGACGAGGGGTTCACGCCGGGGCAGGCGATGGCCGTCGTGGCCCTGAATAATAGGGTCGCTATGAGGGGCCCTGATGGCGTCCTGGGGAAGTTGCACCAGACAGATAATGCAAACGAGATCAGGAGGATCTGCAAGACGCAGGGAGTGTCCGAGCAGGAGTGCAGGGAGCTCATTCTGGCTGTCTTCGCCTCCGAGTCCCCGCGAGGATCGAGCAGGAGCAGGGTTGCCAGCGACCCTCTGCCTGGGCAAGGCGATTTCCTGCGGGCACCGAAGTGTGATCCTGAGTTCCAGCGCTTCAGGGTCATCTCGATCGTGGCGAATCTCAGGATCGCGGGACGAGACGGGGCGCAGCGCCCTCTGCTGCCTCGCGAGCGTAAGAAGGTTGTGACTTTCCTGCTTGAGTCCATGTCGGAGGATCTGGCGTGGGGGGACGTTGCTGAGCGACTCGGTGTCCGACGCCAGAACCTGCGCGGGACGGCTTCAATGACAGCCGATGGTGAGCGAGCCAGTGCGCAGCCCCCGGTGGACGTCACCAATCAGGTCATGGGCAGCTGCCGTATTAAGCCGCTCAGACTGTGGTGGGCGGATGCGGACGCGGAGCGCCGTGGTGCCATGGTCCGCTACCTCTACGAGGGTGCTGACGACTCGGAGTGCGCGGAGTTCCTGGGGAGCCTGTCAGAGGAGGAGCAGGGAAAGCTGGACTCCATCCACCTGCCAGCTGGGCGCGCCGCCTACTCGCGTGAGTCCCTGGCACTCCTCAGCGAGCAGATGCTGGCCACCGACGACGACCTGCATGCGGCCCGTAAGCACGTCTTTCACGTGGACGACTCCTGGAAGCCGCCCGCGGAACCTGTGGGCGCCCCAGTGGGCAATCCCTCCGTGGACCGCACGGTCAAGGCGGTGGCACGTTTCCTCAACGGTGTCGCGGACGTCTGGGGAACTCCTGAGGCCATCCAGATCGAGCATGTACGCGCAGGCTTTTCAAGCGAGCGGACCGCCAGGGAGCTTGACCATGACAATGATCGCCGGTTCCGGCAGAACCAAAAGGCTGTGGACGCTATCAAGAAAGCGTACGGTATCCAGGGCGAGGTCCGCCACAGCGACGTCGTGCGATACACTGCCGTAATGGTTCAGGACAGTGTGTGCGTCTACTGCGGTGGTACCATCGGGTATCTGACATGCCAGCTCGACCACATTGTCCCGCAGGCGGGGCCCGGTTCCAACAACCGTCGCGAGAACCTCGTCGCAGTGTGCGAGCGGTGTAACCGCAGCAAATCGAACACCCCGTTCGCCACGTGGGCCCAGGACTGCGGTATCTCGGGTGTCAGCGTGGAGGAGGCCGTGGCCCGGGTGAGGCGTTGGAGGAACATCCAGGCCGGTCGCGCGCAGTCTGCACAGCTGCGAAGACTTCAGAAGAACGTGATCGCACGGTTGCGTCGCACCGATGAGGATCCGGAAATTGACGCACGAAGTATGGAGTCAGTGGCCTGGATGGCTAATGAGCTCCATCACCGGGTGCAGTCAGCGTATCCGTCGGCAGAGGTCGCCGTGTACCGCGGGTCGTTGACGGCCGGGGCCAGGCGTGCGGCAGGAATTGACTCGCGCGTCAACCTGCTGGGGGAGCGCGGGAAGAAGGACCGGCTTGATCGCAGGCACCATGCCGTGGATGCGGCCGTCATTGCGCTAATGAACCCCAGTGTCGCCAAGACCTTGGCTGAGCGGTCCAGCCAGCGTTGGGCGCAGCGGCTGTCCGGTCAGAGGGAGACCTGGAAGTCCTTCACCGGCGCAACCCCTGGTGCGCGGGACAGGTTTGACTCCTGGCGTGACCATATGCTCCGGCTTACCGAGTTGCTCAATGCGGCGCTGGCAGAAGATCGTGTCTGTGTCACAGAGAACCTACGGCTCCGACTCGGTAGCGGGAACGCCCACCATGAAATTGTACGCCCTCTGGCTCGACACCGTCTGGGAGACGGACTGACTGCCGTGCAGGTTGATCGGGCCTCCTCGCCGGCTCTGTGGTGCGCACTGACGCGGCAGCCCGATTTTACTCCCCGGGGAGGTCTGCCCGCGTCGGAGAACCGTGTTATCAAGGTCCACGGGAGGCGGGTGACCGCCGACGACAAGATCACGGTCTTCTCACAAAAACCGGGTGACGACGCGACTGAGAAGCCGTTTGCGGCGATCGCAGTCCGAGGAGGATTCGCTACGATTGGTCTGACGATCCACCATGCACGTCTCTACCGGATCGAGGGGAGAAAGCCTGCCTATGCCATGCTGCGGGTCTTTAGCCACGACCTTCTTCCGTACCGTCGTGACGACCTGTTCTCAGTGCCCCTGGCTCTCCAGACTATTAGCGTCAGGTGTGCTTGGCCCAAGTTGAGGGCGGCTTTGGCTGAGAATGCTGCCACCTACCTCGGCTGGGTGGTCGTGGGAGACGAGCTCGAGGTTCCCATGGAGAGTTTTACAGGCGGACACATCGGTGGATTCCGCAAGGAGTTCCCTAATATTACACGATGGAGGATCAGAGGGTTCTACACTGAGACGCGCTTTAGGTTGCGTCCCGCGATTCTTTCTAGTGAAGGTCTGAAAGACGTTTCTGATGACGTCACTAAGATAGTTTATAGGCCAGGGTGGACGCCCGCTGTTAACACGCTTCTTGCTTCTCATCCTACGGTAGTCAGGCGTGATGCGTTGGGACGTGTCCGCCACTCCAGTGCAGCCGGTCTGCCGACCACCTGGACGGTTAGGTAGGTCGTTCTGATGGATACAGCTTGGCGTATTATTGACTGCTCCTCACTGGACGGTCAGCTCACCTCGGAACGAGGGGCCGTCCTGGTGCACCCCAGTGCTGGGGAGCAGGTACGGGTACCGGTAGCCGATGTGGCGGTGTTCCTTGTCGGCCCTCACACGGCCTTCTCCTCCGCGGTGTTGCACCGACTTCTTGGGGCGGACGTGGTGGTGATGTTCTGCGACTGGCGCGGGGTACCTGAAGGAGCAGCGTACCCGTGGCACGAGCACACTCGGATTGGTGCGCGACAACTGGCCCAGTCCCAGTTGTCCCTGCCGCGGAGGAAGAATGCGTGGGGTAGGATCGTCAAGGCCAAGGTCCTGGGGCAGGCGGCGGTACTGAGCGGCGTGGACGCGAGTGCCTCCGAGCGGTTGCGGGAGATGGCCCGAAAGGTCCGTTCTGGCGACCCGGAGAACATTGAGGCCCATGCGGCCCGTCTGTACTGGTCGAGGATGTTCCCTGACGAGGGTCGGTTCTTTCGGGAGCCTGATGCCGAGGATAATAGGAATAGCTGCCTCAACTACGGGTACGGTGTCCTGAGGGCACACGGTATACGTGCGGTGGTGAGCGCCGGGCTCAGCCCCGCTATCGGCCTGTTCCATCGTGGTCGTAGCAATGCCTTCAATCTCGTTGACGATCTTATTGAGCCTTTTCGTCCTGTCGTAGACGATACCGTTCTATCTCTTGCTCCGGATGACTCTCTTGAGAATCGAAGCGTCAAGCAGAAGCTTGTGGCGACCGTGCAGCAGGCGTTCGATTCCACGGGCTCCACGCTTCCCACCGTCCTCGAACGTCTGGCTCAGCATCTGGGGCAGTACTGTGAAGGTGATCGTGACCGTTTAGATGTTCCTTCGTGGGCTGGACCTCAGAAGGTTTCTAATGGCAGATGACCCGATGTGGTCCATTGTCATGTTCGATCTTCCGGTCCTGACTGCGAAGCAACGTCGTGAGGCCAACCAGTTTCGGCACCTTCTTCTTGACGAGGGATTTTGGATGGCGCAGTACAGTGTGTACGTGAGGTACTCTCCGACCATGTCCGGCGAGGTTCGCAGAATCCGGGCCATCAAGGCTGCGCTGCCAGACGGCGGCGAGGTTAGAGTGCTCTATGTCACAGATCGCGAGTGGTCGACCATGCTCTGTTTTCGCGAGGAGGCTCCTCTTGCCCCGGATCCCGCACCCCAGCAGCTCACGATTTTCTAGTCACGGAGAACTGCGTATGCGCAGGTCAGAACCCCCTGGCAGGCTCATGAGGAGTCTACCAGGGGGACTGAGGACTGATTCCCAGCGGGTGGAGCAAGCGCAGCAGCGTGAACAGGAGTCTACCAGGGGGACTGAGGACTGATTCCCAGCCGATCTCGGCCCAGGCGTTGACGGCGTCGGAGTCTACCAGGGGGACTGAGGACTGATTCCCAGCCTGGACCAGAGCCAGTAGACCACGCCCGGGAGTCTACCAGGGGGACTGAGGACTGATTCCCAGCGGTCACCACCCAGGATCGTCAGCACCGCGGAGTCTACCAGGGGGACTGAGGACTGATTCCCAGCGAGCGGGTGATGTGACCTGAGGGCCAGCGGAGTCTACCAGGGGGACTGAGGACTGATTCCCAGCTGTGATGGCGTCCTGACCCGCCCGGGGGGGAGTCTACCAGGGGGACTGAGGACTGATTCCCAGCCGCTACCAGCGCTGGCCACGTACCCCGTGGAGTCTACCAGGGGGACTGAGGACTGATTCCCAGCGCACGCATCGTCACTGCCGATACATACCGGAGTCTACCAGGGGGACTGAGGACTGATTCCCAGCAGGAGCTGCCCCGGCCTGCCTGACCAGCGGAGTCTACCAGGGGGACTGAGGACTGATTCCCAGCGGGCAGCCCGCGATACCGCCCGCAGTGGGGAGTCTACCAGGGGGACTGAGGACTGATTCCCAGCGAGCTCCCGCCGTTACCATGGGGTCCCAGGAGTCTACCAGGGGGACTGAGGACTGATTCCCAGCTCGGTCATGGGGTACATGTCTCATCCTCGGAGTCTACCAGGGGGACTGAGGACTGATTCCCAGCGGCTGACGCGCGGCCCGCTGGGGATGCGGGAATCTACCAGGGGGACTGAGGACTGATTCCCAGCCCACGGCGGCGCGGGCGCGTCCACCTGGGGAGTCTACCAGGGGGACCGCCCAGCTTGTCAGGATGAGGAAGGCGGAGATACGCTCAATTCGCGCAAGATGAGCATAGTGCGCAGAGCGTGTGCGCCACCGGTTGGCAGGAGGTCTGATGACTACAGCGGCGGAGAGCAGGACCTACCTGCCCGAGGAGGAGGTTGCTGGGCGGTTCGGTGAGATCGTGGAGATGCTGTCCTCGCACGGGGCGTCCGCGCACCTGGTGGCTGGTGGTGAGACGATCGAGCTGAGCCAGTCCATGGCAGACCTTCTGGTCCAGGTCGCTCGGGCGATGCGTCAGGGGCTCGCGGTGACGATCGCCCCGCACGGCACCCGGCTGACGACGCAGGAGGCGGCCGACATGCTCGGCATCTCCCGCTCTACCCTGGTCAGGATGCTGGAGGCGGGGGAGATTCCCTTCGAGAGAGTTCGTCGGCACCGTCGGCTCTGTCTGTCTGACGTGCTTGAGTTTCAGCGGCGCCAGCGGCGTGCAGCGGACGAGGCGCTGGGTGACATGGTGGCGGATACGCAGGCTATGGGAGGGTATGACGACGATCCTGCACGACTGCGTGAGGTGCTTGCGGCTGTGCGCTCAGAGGGCTGACGACAATGTTCTCTGTAATGCTTGACGCCTGCGTGCTGGTACCCAGTACCTTGCGTGATGTATTGCTCGAGATCGGTACCACACAGGCTTTCAGGCCGTTGTGGGGCGAGATGATTGAGGAGGAGATGGAGCGGGCGGTCCTCCGTCTGCGTGACGAGCGTGGTCGCGATCAGGAGGAGTTGCGCGGTTATGTCACCCGGCTCCGACGTCAGATGAACGAGGCACTTCCTGACGCGCGGGTACGAGGGTGGGAGGGCGCTCTGCAGTTTGTCCCGCGAATGCGTGACGCAAATGATGGTCACGTTGTCGCAGCGGCCCTCGTCGGGCGGACGGACGTGATTGTTACTTTCAATCTCAAGGATTTCGAGGATGAACGTCTTCCGGGTGCTCTTTTCTCGCAATCTCCGGACGACTTCCTGATCGATCTTGTCGGGCTGTATCCGCGTCTTGTCCTCGACGCCCTTGACACTATTGTGGCAAGAACGGGGCGGAAGGGTCCCAGGTGGAGTGTGGACGATCTTCTTGAGAGGCTTGAAGTCGAGGGCTTGCATGGGTTCGTCACAATGGTGAGGTACGAGAGAGGCGTGTATCGGTAGCGCACAGACTGCAAGGGTTCTTGCAGATCTCAGTAGTTCTTGCGTCGGCCCTCCTCCTGACCCGGACATATCCGCATGATTCCGTGGGCCCTGTGTCAGCCTCCTACAAGAACTCGTGCAACCTGCAAGAAGTGGTGCTGTCTGCAAGAACTCGTGTCCGGGATGCTCGCCCTGCTGTCCCGCCTCCGGCCTCGACCTGGGCCCCGGTCCAGGGCCCGCTGGTTAAGCTGCCAGAAGACTACGGAGGTGGGGGCATCCTGCTTGTTGCCCCAGGGGCAGGGGCGCTCGGCCTGGACTGCCCCCGGTCCGGCCCGGATCCTGCCGTAGGCGGCGCTAGCAGACAGGCCGATGCCGGCCCCGCCTATCTCAGGCCCCGCCCGGCTCGGGGTCCCTACCTACTCCAGACTCCTAACCCGCCCCTCCCGCCGTCCTGCCTGGCCCTTACCTGCCCCAGTGCTCGCCCGGCCCCGCCCAGGCCCTTCCCGCCCGGCCCCGCCGCGGCCCCTACCAGGCGTCCAGTATGTGGCTGGTGTGTCCCGTCCTGGTACGTGGTGTAGTCTCGTGCCCGTGAGCAGCACCAGCGGCCTGATTACCAGCCGGCGCGCGATGTAGACCGTCGCCCCGGCACCGCCCGCGCGCCCTCTGGACCACCGGTTCGGGGGGCGTTTTCGTTGCCTCTGCACCACCGAAAACACAGGAGTCACCAGTGGCCCACCCGTCCCGACCAGCCGTGCCCACCGACCCGGACGCCGCCCGACAGGAGCGCAGCGCCCGCATCGCGGTCACGGTCTTCCCGCTCATTATGCTCGCGGCCTTCCTCGCCGCGTTCTTCTGGCCCGCCACCTTCGTGCCTCTGGCCGGTTACATGACGCCGCTGCTGGCCGTCACCATGCTGGGCATGGGCATGACCCTGTCCGTCCCCGACTTCACCATGATCGTCCGCCACCCCGGGCCGGTCGTGCTGGGTGTGTGCAGCCAGTACGCCATTATGCCGCTGGTGGGCTGGGGCGTGGCGAGTCTGCTGCCGCTGCCCGACGAGCTCAAGGTCGGCATTATCCTCATTGGCTGCGTCCCCGGTGGGACGACGTCGAACGTGTGCACCTTCCTGGCCAAGGGGAACACCGCCCTGAGCGTGTCCATGACCGCCTTCTCCACCATGCTCGCACCGGTTGTCACCCCGGCGCTGACCCTGTGGCTGGCAGGGACCTACATGGAGGTGCCCGCCGGGCAGATGGCGTTGTCCATTGTCCAGATCGTGCTCCTGCCGGTCGGCTTCGGGCTGGCGTGCAACGTGTTCCTCCACCGCCAGGTCGCCCGCATCCAGCCCGCCATGCCGTGGGTCTCGGTGGTCGCGATCGCCGGGGTGGTCGCCGCCGTGGCGGCCAAGAGCCAGGCACTCATCGCCACCGCCGGGTTCCTCATGTTCGCGGCCATCGCCCTGGAGAACGCCGTCGGGTACGCGCTCGGCTACGCCGCCGCCCGGGCCTTCGGCGTCTCACGCGCCGACCGGCGCACCATCTCCATCGAGGTGGGGCTCCAGAACGCCGGGCTCGGCTCCACCCTGGCCGCCCACTACCTCAGCGCGGCAGTGGCTGCCCCCTGCGCGGTGGCTACCTTCTGGCACACGATCAGCGGCTCCCTGCTGGCCATGTACTGGCGCCTGCGCGGCTTCCCCGCGGGCGAGGACCCGCAGGCCCCCGTCCGCCGGCTGTGGGAGCGGAAGGGCCGCGACGCCGCCCTGGAGCCCGCGGGCGCCGAGGCCTGAGGCACTCGCCCCAGGGCGGTCGTCAGGAGCCAGCCCGTGGCGTAGCGGTAGGAGGCCCCCGCCCTGGGGCGGTCGTGCTGGGTAAGCCGGTACGCCACCGGTCCCCGCCCTGGGGCGGAGGCCTGCAGCGCCTGCGGGTCCGCCTTCCCGCCTTGCCACCGGTCCCCGCCCTGGGTCAGGGGCCGCTCAGCGTCCACCGCGCAGGAGGACCCGGATCACCTCCGGGGCCGAGTAGCGGCGTGGCTGGGAGCCGGGGTTGACGGTCTCCAGGACGCCGAGGTCGACCAGCTGACCCACCAGGCTGTTGGCGCGCCCGTAGGACAGGCCCAGCTCCCTCTGGACCTGGCGCACGGTGAAGGACGGGTTGGCCACGGCGAGGTCCACCAGGTCTGGCGCGCGTGCCGAGCGCAGCGAGGAGGCCCGGACCCGGTCCCGCAGGGCCTCCTGCACCTCCACCAGTGCCAGCATCTGCTCCCTGGTGGCGGTGGCGGCGTCGGCCAGGCCGCGTGCGAAGAAGGACAGGAAGGAGTCCCAGTCACCGTCGGTGCTCACCCCCAGGAGCACGTCGTAGTACTCGGTGCGGCGGGCCTCGAACCAGGGGGAGACCGTCAGGGTGGGCTCGGAGAGCAGCCCGGTGCGCATGAGCGTGAGCACAATGAGGTAGCGTCCGAGCCGTCCGTTGCCGTCCCGGAAGGGGTGGAGCGTCTCGAACTGGTAGTGCACCATCCCGGCCACGACGACGGGGTCTATACGTCCGTGGTGGTCCGTCCCCAGCCAGTCCAGGAGGGCCGTCACCCCGGCACGCAGCCGGTCTCCCGGTGGTACCGGGACGAACCTGCTGGCCTCGACCGGTGTGACCTCGGGCCCGGCGACGTCGCGGCGGCCGACGACCACCTGCCCCTGGCGCAGCCGTCCGGACTCCCCCTCCAGCGGCGTGGCGCGCATGAGGCGGCCCTGGAGGTCCTCAATGAGTCCCAGGGTCAGGGGGCGCCCCTCGCCCATCCAGTCGAAGCCCAGCTGGGCCATGCTGACGTAGTTGAGGATCTCAGTCATCTGGGCGGAGGTGGGGGCGTCGGCGTCGGCCGTGAGCACCTCCTCCAGCGGGGCGTAGGTCCCCTCCAGCGCGGAGGTGGACTGGGCCTCCCGACGCAGTGAGGGCGTCCGCAGCAGGTAGGGGTTGGGCAGGCGCCGCGCCGTGGCGTCCAGGGCCGCCAGCGCCCGCCCGGCTGCCGCGACGGCCCGGTAGGTAGAGCCCACCAGCACCGGCTCGTCAGGTCCCAGGGGGACCGGTACGAAGGCGCGGTGGCGCCAGTCGCCCAGGTACGGGTCCGACCCGGTGATCTCGACCAGCTCCCCCATAGTCGGGTTCCTGAACATGCTCACGTCCACCATGTCACACTAACGGCCCTTGTCTGACATGGGCAAGACCAGCTTTTCACACAACGGGTACTTGTGTGAAAAGTAATCGGCGGACATGTCACACATGTGCCATGAGACGGGAGGTGGTCCCGCGCCCGGGGTGCCCCGGCGCGGTTGGCCGGGGTGAGGGTGTCGGGTGGGCCCCGACGGATGCCTTTCGCTGAGTCCTCGCCGTGAGAGCACCCGTTGGGCCCCGACCCCGCCCGGCCGCCCTGCTTACCGCTGCTGGGCCCGGTGCCTGCGCCGCTCGGCCTTGCGGTGGCGCTGCCAGCGCTGGACGGGGCGTTCCGTCAGCGCCAGCAGGGCCAGGACCTCCAGCGCCAGGCCCGCGATGGAGACCAGGGTCGCGTGACGCACCCCCAGGGTGGTGATGTGCCCGGCCGTGGTCAGGGCCGACAGGGTCAGGACCGTCAGCAGCGCGGTGCGGGACCTGGGGTGCCCGACCCAGGAGGCCCAGGCCAGGACGGCCAGGAGGGTCGTCATAAAGCTGCTCAGGCCTATGACCACCCAGTAGGCGACCGCCTCGGGGTGGGCCACGCCTTCGTCACGCAGGGCCTGCGCGGTCAGGAGGATGGTGGAGTCGCTGACCAGGCGCACCGCGTCGGCCAGCACCGCCAGCCCCACCAGGGCCAGGCCGACCAGCAGCCCGCCGGGGCGCTGCCGGCTGGCCCGGGCGTCCAGGGCGCGGGCGCGGGCCAGGTCCACGGAGCGGACGTCGTCCACGACGACGTCGTGCAGGTTCAGCACGTAGAGGTCGCCGTCGGTCTCAATACGGTCGCCCCCGCCGTTCCTGTCGTGGTAGGCGGTGAAGAAGTCCGGCCACACCTCGGTGGAGGCCTCCTGGCTGGCCCACATGACGTCGTCGACCACGTAGTTGCGCTCAATGTCGATGTTCGCATCGATCTTGTGGGTGACCTGGCCGGTCAGGGTGCTCAGGCCCACAGAGCGGTCGTAGGTGGCGCCCCCGAGCCAGTCCACGACGCGCCCCCCGGGCAGGACCCACCCGGCAGGGGTGTGCCAGAAGCGCACGTGGTGGCGCTGGGCGGGGTTGCCCTCCACCTCCTTCTGGTAGGCGAAGTCCTGACCCCGCCCGAACAGGGTGAGCGTGGAGACCGGGGCCGCCGGGTAGGAGCGGCGTGTCAGGGAGGAGACGACGATCCTCCAGGAGGAGGCGGGCGTTATGGGGTCGGCACGCACCCAGCCGGCGCGCGTCATGGCCTCGTGGATGTCGTCCTCGTCCCCCAGGACGGCCAGGTTGACCGGGTCCCCCAGGACGCCGTCGGTGGTGCGGGTGCGGCCGATGAAGTAGTCGGGCACGTACAGCCAGGTGAGGACCTGGTGGAGGCGGGGGATGGCCAGGTAGGCCAGGAGCGCCCAGAACAGGACGACTGCCAGGACGGACCAGGGGGACACGTGCCAGCCCGCCCCGATGACGGCCCACGCCAGCCACACGGTGGCCAGGGCGGCCACGGCGAAGAAGACGGCGTCCACGACGTCGTCCAGGCCCCAGGAGCGGGCGCGCGCCTCGGAGAGCTTGTCGTCGTGCGAGCGGTAGGTGGGTGCCGTGGTGGGGCGCGGCCGGGTCGCCACAGGGTCACTCATGTCGCCACCGTAGCGGGGAGCCCGCCTCGGGGCGGCGCGCTCCCTGCTAGTTGCGGGCGGCGTCGAGCAGCTTCTGGGCCAGGACGGGGTCGGCCCTGCGGTTAGGCTGCCGGGTGACGGCCAGCCCGGAGGCGGTGCAGGCGTAGGTTGCCACGCTGGTGCGGCTGGACACGCTCCCGGTGGACAGCTCCAGGGAGCCTAGGCCGTCGCAGCTGGCGACGGCGCGGATAATGTCGGTCGTCTCCTCGGAGGTGAGTCGATGGTCCTTGTCGCCGGTGAGCTCGCAGACGTGGATGTTCGTCAGGCCGTCCGTCCGGCCGTAGGCCTGCAGCCTGCTCCCGTACTTGCTGTGATCGTCCGTGGCCAGGATCGCGTTGACCGGCGCGGGGTCGATCACCTGCCCCGGCTCCAGGTAGAGCTCGACGTCCCGCCTCCCGCTGGAGAAGATCTGCTTGTAGTGCATGACGCCGCTGTCGCCCCCACCGGTCTGCGATGTCTGGAGGGCCTGGGGTATCCGGAGATCCAGGTCCTGAGGGACCGTGCTGTGCGCCTCGTACTCCACCATGACGTCGTGCCTGCTCAGGGTCACCGACTGGGCGCTGGTGCCCGCGCGTGTGAGGGCGAGGGTCAGGGCCGGGCGGGCCAGCTCGTGGCCGCCGTCGCCCAGCTGGGTCTCCATGCTCAGGGGGAGGCCGTCGACCTCCCAGGACAGTGAGACCGTCAGACGGGTCGGGGACGCCGCCGCGATCTGGTCCGCCATCTCCTGCTCCGCCCTGGTGAGCAGGGTGATGACCTCCTCGGCCCCGGTCCCCTCTCGGAGGTCCGTCCTCGCCATGACCCCCGTGTTGTCCCAGTACCCGGCCTGCGCGTCGCATGCGGTGACGACCTCCTGCACGCAGAAGTAGCTCCTGGCGGCCAGGGCGAGGTCCACATGGCTCGACGGCGGCTCTGAGGAGGAGAAGGGGTCGTACAGGTCGCAGCCGACCAGCGTCAGCGCCGAGACCAGTACCAGGAGGATCCGGATCCGCACCGAGCTGCGTGTGATCATGGACCCAGCATAGGACGTCGGAAGGACGGTGCGAGTCGCGTGTCACACGCTGCCTCTGGTACCCGGCAGGTCCGGGACCCGGAGGTCCCCGCTCACGCCCATGGACAGCTGGCCGTCTGGTACCTGGCAGGTCCGGGACCCGGGCCCGAGTCCTGGACCCGGGGCCCGGGACCCGGGTGGTCCCGGACCCCGGGCCCAGTCAGGCCGAGGTACCGGGCTCCTTAGCCCCGGTCCGCCCTGGCCTCACCCCCGTCCCCGAGCATGGTCCCGTCCCTGGGGGCACCTCCGTCCTCGAGCACGCCCCCGTTACCGGATGCCTCCCCATCCCCAGACGCTCCCCCGTTACCGGACGTCTTGTCTGCGGCGTCCGCCCTGAGCCGGGTGTTGACCCGCTCCACGTCCAGGCGCGTGAGCAGGAGCAGGATGAGCGCGTTGGCGATCAGCGGCAGCCACACGTACATGACGTAGAGCATCTGGACGGTCGAGTCCGGCTGTACCGGCGCATCGCGCACGTACCCGCTGGCGGCCAGCAGCCACCCGGCCAGGGCCGTGCCGACGCCGCCGCCCACCTTCACCCCCAGCGAGGTGCAGGAGAACATGAGCCCGTCGATCCGCTTGCCGGTGCGCAGCCACGTGTACTCCGAGATCTCGGCGATCATGGCGTTGAGCGTGCCCTGCAGCGGGCTCATGCCCAGGGAGGCCAGCGCGGACAGCGCCAGCATGAGCGGCACGCTGCCCATGTAGGCGGCCACCAGCACCCCCAGGCGCCCGACCACGGCGATCGCGTACCCCCAGATGTTGACCCGGTACATCTCCTTGAAACGGTCTACCACCACCGGCGTCACCAGCAGCCCCACAATGAGGGGGACGTTAATGGCCCAGGCGAAGACCCCCAGGAGCTTGGCGTCGCCCAGGATGTACTTCATAAAGAAGATGCCCATGTTGAGCATGGCCGTGAAGATCTGGGTCAGGAGGAAGATCCCCAGGATAATGAGGTATGGCTGGAATTAAACAAGATCGGTGTGTGGTGGTGTGGTTGGGAGGTGCTCGAGGTCGTAGTCGAAGGTGCGGTTGGTGATGTAGGTGGTGAAGGCCGTGAAGGTTTTCTCCGGGGTGTCGCGTTGGAGGTTGGCGATGTTGTTCTTGGCGGCGTCCCGTACGTGTTCCGTGGGGTTGTGGTCGGGGGCGTAGGGGGGAAGGTAGATGGGTGTTATGCGTTCCAGGGCCTGGCC
>ERZ773035.1306-NODE-1306-length-18242-cov-7.841260_pt1 | contig 18242 bp, 12 predicted proteins | sample MGYA00511487_ERZ773035 | MGnify/ENA primary metagenome ERZ773035 (study PRJEB29015, sample SAMEA2737985) | human oral metagenome | biome: human oral; feature: human-associated habitat; material: dental | place: China | collected 2024 ...
CCCCCTTCCATTTGTTCAGCCGCCGATATTTCAATCCACGCGCCCGCGTGGGGCGCGACAAGGGCGTATCGGTCGGATATGCAGTCGATGTGTGGATTTCAATCCACGCGCCCGCGTGGGGCGCGACTCAACGGCGTGGACTTCTTGGCGCAGGTCAGGAAATTTCAATCCACGCGCCCGCGTGGGGCGCGACATCATTCGTTGCCGTGCGAATCGGTCGCCGCGATATTTCAATCCACGCGCCCGCGTGGGGCGCGACCGCCGCCTCGATCGCCCGCTGCACATCTTCCAGAATTTCAATCCACGCGCCCGCGTGGGGCGCGACTGTGCCTGTTTACACGGGCTTAATTACAGCGGTCGCGCTATATTTTTCGCGAACCTCATTTTTGGCCGTGCTGTTACAGGCATTTTTCGTCGCAAAGTCCTCTGTGTGATACGGGTTCGCACAGAGATTTTGCGGCTATTCTCGCGAAGGAGATGCCTGCTACAGCATCAGAGTTCCTTCAGCTTCATAACTTGGTTTTGCACCGACGTGCTGCGTTTTTCCTGCGTATTTATTTCCCAAGTTATAAAAACGCAGGCTGTCTTTTTCTTGGTCAATCAAACTTGTCAACTCATGCCGCAGGGCGCAGAACTGTGCTTCATCGAGAACGCATTCAAACACGGAGTTCTGCACGCGCTGTCCGTGGCGCACGCAGCATTTCGCCACTTTTCTCAAGCGTGTGCGGCCGGCAGGTGTTTCCGTATTGACATCGTATGTCACGAGAATCAACATTTCCGCCGCCCCCTCCATCTTTCCTGCTTATTTCCACAAAAACGCCGGATATTCCTCCAAGTCGCCGCGTAAATATCGTGCCAGCAGGAGGGATTGGGCATGGGGAACTAAGCCCCAAGGGAGTTTTTCCTTGAGAAACGGATGCGTGATCTGTTCCCGCTTCTTATCCTGCCATTCCTTGAGAACGACCTTGCGCCCAGCATCATTGAGCCAGACGGCGCCGTTCTCTTTTTTCTCAAAATGCTCCGGCTTGATGATGCGATTGTTGATCAGCGTGAGTACGAGGCGATCAACAAAGAGACTTCGCAGCTCCTCCATGAGGTCGAGCGCCAAGGATTCCCTGCCCGGACGATCGCGGTGCAGGAAGCCAACATACGCATCCAGTCCCACGCCTTCCAACGCGGAGGCACAGTCATGCGCCAGCACGGTATAAAGAAAAGACAGCATGGCATTGACGCGATCGAGAGGCGGACGCTTGAGGCGGCCTTCCAGGGAAAATGCGTCCTTGTTCTGCAAAATGAATTGATTGAACAACGAGAAGTACAGATGTGCGGCATTTCCTTCAATACCGCGCATTTCATCAAGCGACTGCACTCGATGCAAGCTCTGCAGGCTGCTTTTGAGTTCCGCACTCACTTGCGCAAGCGCCGTCAGATCCAAGCTCAGCGGATGGTCGCGCTTCATCCTTTCGACGAGTGTGCGCGTGTTGAAGATTTTTCCGAAAAGGAAATCCGCCGCGAGTTTCGCACTCTCCGCATCATCTTCCGAGCGGCGATACTGCTCCTTGCGCAGGAGCACATTGCCTCGCACTTCCCCACAGGAGCGCGCAAGGAATCGCCCGCGCGGACTGAAAAAGCAAAGCCCGATTTTCGCTTGGGCGCACGCGCCCATCAAGGCAGGGCTCGCGCCCTTATAGGTGAAGCAAAGGATATTTTCCAAAGTGAGCAGCGGAATCCGCCCCAGCACTTTTTCTTCCTGCAGTACGACGACATTCTCATTTTCCAAAGCCACATACGCATCTTCGGTCAAAATGAACAGGGTATTGAGCATATGACGCATAGCTCACACCCCCTTCAAGGCAGCTGCATAATAGTCGGAAACGTCCACCGTTTTTTCCAGCTTCGGCAGACACAGGTCTTTCAGCGAACAGCTGCGGCATTTTTTCGTCACCTTGACCTTGGGTGTCGCCCTGCGGGAATATTCCTTGTGCATTTCAGCGAGCGTATGCAGAACGAAATCTCGCAAATCTTGCGTGATTTCCACCTTCTGCCGCCGATGGATTTCATCATAAAAAAGATAACCGACAGGAATCTGGCAGCAAAGCATTTCCTCAAGGCAAAGCGCCTGCAGGACGAGCTGTGAAACATCCTCCTCGCCGTCTTTCGGCTTGCCGCGCTTGTATTCAACGGGAACGGGACGCCAAAATCCTTCCTGCCCGTGCAGCCGCGCGCCTGTCTTTTCCCTGTGAAATTCCACGACATCCGAGACGCCGCTCACGCCGAGCTTTGCCGAGGAAATGCGCAGAGCTCGCGCCACGAGCAAATCCCCGCGCGATTCGTGCAGGCTTCCGTCATGACACTTCTCGTGGACGATCTGCCCCTCGACTGTACGCAAATTTTCCTGCCATTGCTGCTCGATGTGGATGAGCGCCCATTGCCTGCGGCAAAAGAGGAAATGCTGGATGCCGGCGACATCCAGCCACTCCTCTTCGCGATATGCCATCAGCTCATGCGCGTGCAGGTCACACCTTCCGGCAGATCTGCTTCATCGACGGTGACCTCATAATCCTGATAGCTGCGTGCCGGCTCCTCCGCCGCCTTCTTTTTGACATGAATGCGCTCAAAAAGCTTGTAGGACGGCGCATTGCCAAGCTCGCTTTCGTGGCGGAAGACGATGAGTTCGCGCGTCGCCATATTGCCGCGCGCCGCCGAGCGGTCAAGCTCAAACATGCGCAGGATCGCCTGCCACAAGAGCGCCAAGTCCTCTTCGGAAAAGCCCGTCGTCTTGCGCGCGAGGTTTGCCGAGACATAGCCTTCGACCTTGTAGAGCGCATAGGGTACGATGAATTTGCGGCCGATTTCCGTCTTCTTCGTCTGCGCATCCTTGATCGTCGTGATCGCCGTGCGCGTGATGGTGATCTCCTGCGGCAGAATGGGATCGATGCTGCGCGCAAAGCCGAGCTGCACGGGACCGCGTACCTGCCCGCAGTTCAGCGCTCCCTGCACGAAGGTCGTCATGACGGCGCCGAAGGTGCGGATATCGAAGAAATTGCTGCACATGAAGTCGCGAATCTTGCCGTCAATCGCAGGATCTGAGGCCTTGACCTTCTTGATGTCCTTGATGCCGAGGTGGTCACAGGCCTCTTGGTCGCTTTGAGCGAGCGGCACGTTTTCCTTGATGTAAATGCGATAGCCCGGCTTCCCTTCCTGCGCCGTTTCCACGTAGTTGCGAATCTTCCGCTTGAGGCAAACGTCAGTGACCAGTCCGTGTCCGGTCTCTTGATCGACGCGCGGCATGTTGCCCGCATCGGGATCGCCGTTCGGATTGCCGTTTTCGACATCAAAAAGAATGACAAAATCATACCGATTTTTGATTGCTTCCGCCATTTACTTTTCCTCCTTCTTTTCGTACCGCTTCTGCTTCTGATGATAGTAACCAAGGATGAATACACCCTGCTCCTCAAGCGGCAAATGACGCGGCATATCCTTGGCATCCAGCTTTCCCATGATCTCCGACAGCTTCTTGTCCAAATAAACTCTGGGAGCCTTCTCCAACTTTTTCAAGTGATGAAGCGCGAGCTTCTGCAGCATCGGGAACACATGCGCCGGCGTTCCACAGGCAGAATCAAAGAAACGGTCGCGAATCGTCGCCTTGATCTCAGGATTCGCCTTCTCCTGCACCTCTTCCAAAACGGCGAACCAGCGTCCGAGCAAATAAGCAACATCGGTCGAGTTTTCATCTAATGCCACAGCGATCTTCCTCCCTCGATTTCGCATCAAATATGCTTTCAAAAAGCCGGCGCGCCTTGCATTGATTTTCCGCTCTCCCTGCTCTGCATGAATGCGCAGCAAAATGTTTTGGAATACGGACACGGGATACTTGCCGCCGGTCAAAACGGCCCGCAGCATAGCTCCTGCCATGATGGGAGAAGCCATCTTCACCTTGGCGTTGGGATTCACCGTTTCGCGCAAGAGCTCCCACAACGGCACATTGCCGCGCGTCTCCCAGCTCGGGCGGACAATCTTCATCTGCTCCATGTGCAGGGCGAGATTCCTCAAGAAATCCCCGAAAGAACCTTGCAGGAAGAAGCGTACGGAAAGCCGCGCCGCATTGGGCGCCAGCCCCAGGATATAAAAAGGATTGGCATAGGAGATTGCCACGCCCTCGTAGTCGATAGCCGCCCCTGCCTGCACCTTTTTCAGCACGGCGTCCAGCAAGTCGTCGGTCATCTTGTCTTCATCGCCGAAAAGCATGCCGCAAAGCAGGTCTTGTGCCGCCTCGCTCTCCTCCTCGGCCCAATAGACCATCGTCGTGTCGCCTATGATCTTCGTATGTTCGCGATCAGCAAGCAAGGCATTGAGCGCCGTGCCGTAGGCAAACGCCGCCTTCTTCGACACGGGAGCATTGCCGCCCTGCTCGCCGTCGTGACCGTAGGATTCGTAGGCATTGGCATTGAAGGAGACGAGCATGGCTCCCGTCGCTTGGGCGCCCGTGACACCCTTGAGCGCCGGATGCTTGACGGCGATCGGCGCCAATGCGCCCGTCACGAGGCAGCGGCGCTTTTCCTCAGCGCCGCTCGCATCAAGATGCGTTTCCCATGCCTCACGCACGACCGGCTCTTCGTGCACAAAGGTGCTCGCCACACGGAATACGAGATTCGCCCCGGCAAGAATCTCATCGGCATAGGGGGCGAGGGCCGGATGCGTGCGCACCATCGATTCACCGCCCTGCCAGTGCCCGAAAAAAGCGATGACAGCGCGAGCAGCGTCCGACCCCGCACCATCCAGGATCTCCTCGTGCAGGGCCTTCGCAGCCGCAAAACATTCTGCCGTACGCTTGGGCTTTCCTTTCATATCGGCGCCTAAAAAATACGACGAATTATCACAAAGGAAAAACGGGGCTATGCCAACCGTCCTCGTTTCTCCTGCCGGAACAATAAGTTCCTGCGGTCGATCCACTTCCTTCTTGCCGCGCAAAACCTTCTGGATGAGCGGCAATACTTGAAGCAATTCTCCTTCTTTGGAAAGCAAGAGTGCAAAGGAAACATTACGCTTCTCCCAACCATCTCTGGGCAACCGTCCCTCTTTGCACTCCGTCTCATATCTTTCAACCAGTGCTTGGAGCATCAGCGATACACCTCGCAATCCCTAAGATCGAGCACGCCGTCCACAAGCTGTGCTTGGAAAAACATCGGCTGAAGATTCTTGGGATCCGAGTAGTCGATATCATAGAGCATGAAACCTAGATCTTTTGTTTCCCCATTCGTCGGCGGAAGCTCCGCTTCCTCGTACAGCCGGAAGCGCGCGGGAAACTCACGGCAGCCCAGATACGGTGCATGATAGCACTGTCCCTTGCGCGCACGTCGGCAGAACATCTCACGGAATTTTCCCTCGTTGTCCGATGCCGATGCTTTCTCCGTCATCTCGAAATGCGCCTCTATGATGTAGTGCGGCTCCTTCAAGATGGTGGCGGCACGTTGCTGGATATCCTCCTTCGTGGACTGATAGAGTTCCCCACGCTCTTTCTCCACAAAAGCCTTCACCGTACGCGCAGGAATCTTTGCCTTGAGCTCGTTGCGGCGGACATTCGTGAACTGCGTCTTGGCGAGGACATAGATGCGGTCGATCTTCCATTTTAATCCAGGATGCCAAAACACGGCTTCCAAGACCCCCCGTGCCGCACTCGGTGTCATGACGGCGTAGGAAAAGCGCTCCGCCTTCAATTCCGGTCGCGTGAAGCACGCCGCTTCGCCCCAAACCTCAAGGCGAACGCCATAGGCCATAAAATCACCTCCATATATTTTTCTTTTGATATGTAACATTTAAGTAAATAATAGCACAACGAATTACACCTGTCAATTCAAAATTCTATAAATCACTAAGAAAATTGACAGAGATATATAGAAATAATAAAATGATGTTGTCGTGAAGATTGTATCTCACGAGGATTGAAATTTTTGTTAAGTCGCATGGTCGAGCGAGTGCGGGGAGATTTTTTCAAATCTCCCCGCTTTCGTCTGTGCGGAGAAACACGATTTCATGCAGCAAATCTACAGGAACATTCCTTCGCCCTCTCCAACATTACTCGACAGTCCCTTTTCTGAGTCATATACCGCCATATCAACGAGCACGGCGAGGTTTTCATCAAGCATGCGGATCTTTCCCTGCGCGGCAAGCTGTTCGAACGGCGCTTCGGCATATCCCGTATAGACAGTCACGATGTAGCGTCCGACCTTTCGCATAAGCGAGCGCGATCTCTCTCCTTGTTCCAGCCGCGCCAGGAGCGCCTGTCCCTCCTCGGTTTGCGGAATGAAGATCGGCGTGGTACGATCCTCGATCAGGCGGACATCGTTTGCAATATCGGCAAAGGCGAATTTTCCCGACTTCCCCATGATGTCTTTCTTGTCCAGACGATTCTTGCCGCTCAGATCGTACAGCTCTTCAAAGTAGCGGCGGATCGCTTCGGGACTTGCCAAGTCTTCGGCAAAACTCCGCGCCACATTCTTTGTGATCTCGGCCGCCAACTGCGCATTTTTCGCCAGTTTTTCCAGAGAAAAGACATGCACAACGCTTTCCTCTGCCGACCTCCTGCCCTCGCGATTGCAGCGGCCCGCCGCCTGCACGATGCTGTCGAGGCCGTTGATCTCGCGGTAGACGCAGGGGAAGTCGAGGTCGACGCCGGCCTCCACGAGGCTCGTCGAAATGACGCGGCACGGCTTGCCGTCCTTGAGCCGGGCACGAATCTCTTCCAATACCTGTTCGCGATGCACGGGATAGAGATTCGTGGACAAATGGTACGTTCCTTCGTCTTCTCGCAGCAAATCGAAGACACTCTGCGCCGTCTTTTTCACATTGACGATGCAAAGCACCTGCTCATGAGCCGCCAGCTCTTCGGCAAGCTCCTCTTCCGTCATCACCTCTTCGCGCAGCTCGATCTTCGTGCGCCGGAAAAACGCTGCATTTTCCATGAGCGCCGGGCAGATTTCCAGCGGCTGCATATCATCGGAGAAAAACTGCCCCAGAGGCGGCTGCGTCGCCGTACAGAGTACCGCCGTACACGCATAGTGCCGCACGAGCGCCTCGATTGCGGCAAGCGAAGGACGCAAGTAATCAATCGGAATCATCTGCGCCTCATCGAAGATCACGATGCTCTCGGCAAGATTGTGCAGTTTGCGGCATTTCGACGGGCGATTGGAAAAAAGCGATTCGAAAAACTGCACGTTCGTCGTCACGATGACGGGCGCATCCCAGTTCTCCGTCGCCAACCGCTTGCGGTTCATATCCATATCCTGCACATCGTCATAATCCACATTCTGATGATGCTCGACGACACTGTCCGACCCCAGCAAATCCCGAAAGACAGCCGCATTCTGCTCGATGATCGACGTATACGGTATGACATAGATGATGCGCCTGCGCTTTCTCTTGGCATGAGCTGCATAATGCAGAGCAAACGCCAGGGAAGAAATCGTCTTGCCCCCTCCCGTCGGTACGGTTAGCCGGTATAAATTCCCTCGTGCTTCTTTTCCTGCGGCGATGCTCTCGGCGAGGAGCGCGGAACGCTTTTCGTTGATCGGCAACCGCAGTTTTCGCTTTTCTTTTTCCGTCTTCGGCTTCGAAAATTTCTCTTCAAGGCTCTCCTGCAGGCGTTCGAGCAAGGTTTCCATAGAAGCAAAACCTTCCCGCTCGACATTCCCCGCCGACATGAAAGCTTCCGTGTCGAGAAAGTCCGCATCGACGAGACAGGAAAAAAGCATGCGCGTATAGAGCATCGCGGAGAGCGGCGCACGAACGACTTGCGCCAACAAGAGCGACGGCGGAGGCAAGGTCTGCGGCAGATCCGCCTCGTGATAAGCGCGGTAATCGGGCAGATTCTGACGCTTGAGCCTGCTCAAAAGCGTGCCTTCTTCCGCTGTATTTGCCGTCGTACCCCGATTCGGTATGCCGCCATGATGCCCTGCGATGCAGAACGCCATCACCTGCGTCATGCCTCTACCGAGCCTTCTGCTTTGCTCATCGTCCACGCTCTGCCGCAGCTTCACGACCTCCTGCGTCCCTGCCGTCGAATGATCGATGCGCCCCCTGCGCCGTTTCTTCTCCTCCTCATCCGCACGCATATACGCTTGAAACTCGCGCGAATACTTGCCGATATCGTGATACAAGCCCAAGAGCCGCCCCATCGCCTCCTCGCCGAAAGCGGCGGCAAAGCGCCCCGCAAGATCGGCAACGCCCGTCAGATGGTCGCACAAAAGCTGCTCGCGCCCCGTTTCCTCATCAAGATGCCCAAGATAAGCAGAAGATTTTGTCATTTTTACTTCCTCCCCAGAAACGACGACAAGATCGATATAGTCCCATCCGCCGTCCGCACGAACATCAAAAAAATCCTATGTAGTGTTTCGACAAACAATTTCCATTTCCTGTATAGATGCTCCTGCACTGCCGGCAGCAAAGCGTCAAAAAAACCGCCTCACCGTACAACGGCGGGCGGTTCTTTCCCATTTTCTTCAATCCCCAAGCGGCGTGTTGACGATCTTCTTGCGCTCGCGCCAGTCGGGGCAGAACTTGTCCATGAGGCTCTTGAAATGCGCGTTGTGATAGCGCTCCCAGAGATGCGTAAGCTCGTGGATGATGATGTATTCGAGGCAGGAAACCGGATATTTGGCGAGCTGCAGATTCAGCCAGATGCGGCGCGCGCGGATGTTGCAGGTGCCCCACTTCGTCTTCATGTTCTTGATGCGCCATTCAGCGGCGCTCTTGCCGACGATCATCTCGGCTCGCGCCAAGAGCGGCGGCACGGCTCGCGCGAGTTCGCGGCGATACCATTCGTTCAGCAAAGCTTCACGCTCGGCGGGGCTGCTCTCGGCCTCCTGCACCTTGAGGGTCAGGATGAGTCGGCTGCCGTCTCGCAGGACGATGTTGCAGCCACGTCCGAACTTCACGGTGAGCTGGAGCGGCTCGCCCCAGACAAAGAAGCGCTCGCCGCTTAGGAAGCGGCGAGCGCTTGGCAGAGGTTTCGCGACGATCTTCGCCTGCTTTTCCTCGATCCATGCCCTATGCTTGGCGACGAAGCGTGCGAGCTCTTCGAGCGTCGCGCGCTTCGGTGCGCTCAGGCGCACCGTGCCTGCGGGCGGCACGACGCGCAGATAGATGTTCTTGATGGACTTTCGTTCAAGCTCGACGGGGATTCCCGCGAGCGCCAGAGATGTGACGGGCTTTCCCATATCAGTTGTTCTTCTGCTCCATCACGGCGAACGATGCTGCCTTGTCGCCCTCGCCGAGGCGCACGACCTTGACGCCCTGCGTGTTGCGGCTGATGACGGAAATCTCGTCGACCTTCGTGCGGATGACGATGCCGTCCGTCGTGATGAGGATCAGCTCCTGTCCCGGACGCACGACCTTGAGGCCGATGACCGCGCCCGTCTTTTCCGTGACCTTCATGTTGATGAGGCCCTTGCCGCCGCGCGTCTGCAGACGATATTCGCTCGTCTCTGTGCGCTTGCCGTAGCCTTCCGCCGTGATCGTCAGAACCTCGGCATTGCGCGCGAGGTTGTCCATGCCGACGACCACATCGCCCGCCTTCAGGTTGATGCCCTTGACGCCGCGCGCCGTGCGTCCCATCGAGCGCACATCGCCCTCGGCGAAGGCGACCGCCATGCCGCCCGCCGTACCGAGTATCACATGCTTTTCGCCGTCCGTGAACTTGACGCCGATGAGGTCGTCATCCTCGTCGAGGTTGATCGCATTGAGCCCACCTCTGCGGATCGACTGGAACTCGGAAAGGCTCGTCTTCTTCACGATGCCCTTCTTTGTCGCCATGAAGAGGTAGCGCTCGGGCAGGAACTCCTTGACCTGGATGACCGCCGTGATCTTCTCCTCGCTCTCAAGCTGCAGCAGGTTGATGATCGCCGTTCCCTTCGCCTGGCGGCTCGCCTCGTTGATCTCGTATGCCTTGAGACAGTAGACGCGCCCGCGGTTCGTAAAGAAGAGGATCGTGTGATGCGTCGTCGTGACGAGGATATTTTCGACGAAGTCGGCTTCCTTCGTGCCCATGCCCGTCACGCCGACGCCGCCGCGCTTCTGACGGCGATATGTGTCGAGCGGCATGCGCTTGATGTAGTTGTTGTGCGTGAGCGTGATGACGACGTCTTCCTGCGCGATGAGGTCTTCGACGTTGATCTCAGATGTGTCGATCGTGATCTCCGTGCGCCGCTCGTCGCCGTACTTCTCGCGCACGGCAAGAAGTTCGTCCTTGATGATCTTGTCGATCTTTCCCTCATCGGCGAGAACGGATTTGAGCCAGTCGATCATCTTCAAGACCTCTTGGTACTCTTCCTCGATCTTCTCGCGCTCAAGACCCGTCAGACGCTGCAGACGAAGGTCGAGAATCGCCTGCGCCTGCTTCTCGCTGAGCTTGAATCCTTCCATCAGGCGCTCACGCGCGATGTCCGCCGTGCGGCTCTCGCGGATCGTCGTGATGACGGCGTCGAGGTGATCGAGCGCGATGGTCAAGCCTTCGAGGATATGAGCGCGCGCCTCGGCTTTCGCCAATTCGTACTTCGTGCGCCGCGTGATGACGTCCTGCTGGTGCTTGATGTAGTAGTGCAGCACCTCTTTCAGCGTGAGCACGCGCGGACTGCCGTCGACGAGCGCGAGCATGATGACGCCGAAGCTGTCCTGCAGCTGCGTGTGCTTGTAGAGCTGGTTCAAGATGACGTTGGCATTCGCGTCGCGGCGCACGTCGATGACGATGCGCATGCCGCTGCGGTCGGACTCGTCGTTCAAGGCCGTGATGCCCTCGATCGCCTTGTCGCGCACGAGCTCGGCGATCTTCTCGACGAGACGCGCCTTGTTCACCTGATAGGGCAGCTCCGTCACGATGATGCGCGAGCGGCCGCTCGACGTCGTCTCGATGTGCACGCGCGCGCGAAGCTTGATGACGCCGCGCCCCGTCGTATATGCCTGACGTATGCCCTCCGTGCCGAGGATCAGTCCCGCCGTCGGGAAATCCGGCCCCTTGATGACCGTCATAAGCTCCTCAACGGTAGCATCGGGGCGGTCGATGAGCATCAACGTGCCATCAATGACCTCGCGCATATTGTGCGGCGGAATGTTCGTCGCCATGCCGACAGCGATGCCCGCCGTGCCGTTCGCAAGAAGCTGCGGGAACTTCGCGGGCAGCACGGTCGGCTCTTTCAAGGACTCGTCGTAGTTCGGTGCGAAATCCACCGTCTCCTTGTCGATGTCCTGCAGCATGAGCTCCGCGACCTTCGACATGCGCACCTCGGTGTAGCGCATCGCTGCCGCCGGATCGCCGTCGACCGAGCCGAAGTTGCCGTGACCGTCGGCGAGCATGTAGCGCATGGAAAAGTCCTGCGCCATGCGCACGATCGCATCGTAGACGGAAGTATCACCATGCGGGTGGTACTTACCGAGAACTTCGCCGACGATGCGCGCCGACTTCTTGTACGGCTTGCCCGACCCCATGCCAGCTTCCTGCATCGCATAGAGGATGCGGCGGTGCACAGGCTTCAGACCGTCGCGCACGTCCGGCAGGGCGCGGGCGACGATGACACTCATGGCGTAGTCGATATAGGAATTCTTCATCTCACTTGCGAGATTTACAGGAACAATCTTCCCCTCGCCAAAATCCACACTCTCACCCCAAAAATATAGTCGAAATAATATCTAACTCGAATAGTATATCATTTTTCAGTAAAAAAGTCCATGCGGCGAAAGGCAGGGAGGGCGTGCACAAAAGGCAATCTAGAACCACACGCAAAAAGCCGATGCGCGGAGAATCATCCCCCACGCATCGGCTTTCGTTCCCATATATTCCCATATCTATCAAAGTCGGAACTTCGAGACGCCGTCCTGCAGCTTCTGTGCAAGCTCCGCGAGCGTGTGGCTCGCGGCGGCGATTTCCTCGGTCGATGCCGCCTGTTCCTCGGAGACGGCGGAAACGTCTGTCGCCTTCTGCTGCACCGTATGCGACACCGCGCCGACCTGATTCACGATGTCCGTCGTGCTCGCCGCATCCTTCGTCAGCTGCCCCGTGATCTTCGTGAGCTTCTCGATCTCCTCGATCAGCGCCTTGACGGCTTCCGCGATACTCGCGAACTTCTCATCGGCCGCCTGCACCTCGCACACATTCTCCTTGACTGCGCCTTCCTGCTCCTTCGTCAGCGAGAATGCACTCTCAATCTGCGCGGAGTTCTTCCCGATGACATCACTGATTTGCTGCGCTGCCTGCTCGCTCTGCTCAGCGAGCTTTCTCACCTCGTCAGCAACGACGGCGAATCCCTTGCCCTGCTCGCCTGCACGCGCCGCCTCGATGGCAGCGTTCAAGGCGAGAAGTTTCGTCTGCCCCGCGATGCTCGTAATGAGCTCGTTCATTTCCGCGATATTCTTCGAGCCGTCGTAGAGGTGCTGCACAGCAGCGCCGACCTTCACAGCGCCCGATGCGAGGTTTTCAGCGCCTGCAACCGCCTTTTGGAGTGCCTCGCGGCCTTCTCTCGTCGCCTGTCCCGATGCGTCGGCGACGCGCTCGGACGCCGCAACGACCTTGGCGAGATCCTTCGTCTGCCCGTCCATGCTCGTCGCGATCTCTTGAGCATTCTCCACGATGTCATTCTGATGCGCCGCCTGCTCGGCAATGGCGATGACGTCTTCCGCTGCGGACTGTGAGGCATTCGCCGTCTGATTGGCGCTCGCCGTCAGTTCTTCCGACGAAGCGGACACCTGCTCGGCGGCCTTCGACGTATCCTCGACCATCTTACGAAGCGTCGTCATCATCTTGCTGCAGCTCGTCTGCAGATCGCCGATCTCATCAGCACGATCGCTCGCGGGCAATTTATGCGTGAGATCGCCGTTCGCGATGAAGCCGACCGATGCCGAGAGGAATTCGAGCGGCGTAATCGCTGCCGTCAGGAAATAATAGGTGATGCCCCCGAGGAGCGCGAGCGCGACGAGGCAGATCGCCAAAATCACATACGCCATGCGCGTCGCGGCGGCAAACGCCTCCTTCTGCGGCACTTCGATGGCGACGTGCCAGCCGGTAGAGGCGACGGGCATCTCCTGATAGAACTTCGCCACGCCGTCGAACTCCGCCTCGAACATCTCAGGCTCCTTCGACGTGAAGCGTGCGGCGAGCTCCTTGTACTTGCCGCCCTCCATCTCATTGAGCGGCGCGTCGGAAAGCGTGAACTTCTTATGGTAGATGAATTCACTGTTCGGCCCCAAGACGAAGATCGACCCCGTCTGGCCGACCTTCACATCCTTGAGAATTTCCGTCATATCATCGACGGAAATATCAATGCCGAGAACGCCGATGAGCTCGCCATTCTTACGAATCGCCTGACTTAACGTCATAACTTTGGCGCCGTCCGAAGGCGCCTGATAAACATCGGAAATATACAGTCCATCGGATGAGACCGCCGCCTTGTACCACGGACGCGTGCGCGGATCCCAGTCGGGCGCAAACGTCTTGCTCGCTGCATAGCTGCCGTCAGGTCGTCCAAAAAATGCCGCGCGCACGCCGTGCCTCGATGCGATGTGATCGATCGCCTTCTGCAGGACGTCCCCCTCAGGCATAATTTCCGACCAGTCCATCATGACGGTCTCCATCAGGGAGATTTCCTCGCGCACATTGCCGTCGAGCTTCGCCGCATAGTGGTTGGCACGCTGATTCATGGCGATCTGCACCGTGTCGCGCAAAGCGGCGCTCGCCATCATATAGATGGTGAAGCCCATGATGATGAATACGACGATCAACGGGATGCCGATGCCCATGAGCATCTTCGGTTTTAGTTTCATCTCTCTGCCCCCTGTATTTCCCTTTGGATGGCTTTTCTTCTAATGGACAATTGAAGGGAGCATTCTCTATGCTCCCTTCAACCATCATCCTCCATATTCTTTATCGGAGTTTTTAACCATACCATAACAGGAGGATACACCCATATCCTATGGGTATCACAGCCTGAATTTCGCTACTCCTTGCTGCAGCTGCTGCGCGAGATCTGCGAGCGTGTGGCTCGCGGCTGCGATCTCCTCGGCGGACGCCGCCTGTTCCTCGGAGACTGCGGAGACATCCGTCGCCTTCTGCTGCACGGCATGGGACAGGTCGCTGACCTTCTGCACCGTGTCGACCGTGCTCTTGCAGTCCTTTTCGAGTGCACTCGTGATCTTCGTGAGCTTTTCGACCTGCTCGGTCAAGGCTTCAACAGAACCTGCGATGCTCGCGAACTTTTCATCAGCGGCGCGAACTTGACCGACATTTCCCTTGACTTCGTCCTCCTGCGATTTCGTGAGCGCAAATGCGCTCTCGATCTGCGCGGTGTTCTTGCCGATGACCGCGTTGATTTGCTGCGCCGCCTCCTCGCTCTGCTCGGCAAGCTTTCTCACCTCGTCGGCGACGACGGCGAAGCCCTTGCCCTGCTCTCCCGCACGTGCCGCCTCAATGGCAGCGTTCAAGGCTAGGAGCTTCGTCTGACCTGAGATGCTCGTAATGAGCTCGTTCATTTCCGCGATGTTCTTCGATCCATCGTAAAGATTCTGCACGGCGGCGCCAACCTTCGCAGCGCCCGTCGCAAGATTCTCGACGCCTGCAACCGCCTTACCGAGTGCCTCCCTGCCTTCTCTCGTCGCTGCTTCCGTCTCGTCGGCAACCTTCGTCGAAGCATCGACGACCTTGGCGATGTCTGCGGTCTGTGCTCCCATATTGTGTGCGACTTCGTTCGCCATCTCCGCGATGTCGCTCTGCTCCGCCGCGCGCTCGGCGATGTCGACGACGGCCTCCGCCGCAGACTGCGACGCATTCGCCGTCTGTGTCGAGCTTGCCGTCAGCTCCTCAGAGGACGCGAGCACCTGCTCGCTGGCCTTCGAGGTGTCCTCGACCATCTTCCGGAGCGTCGTGACCATCTGACTTGAGCTATTCTGCAGCACTCCGATCTCGTCGACGCGATCACTCGCGGGCAATTTGTGCGTAAGATCCCCCTTGGCAATGAAGCTCATCGTCTCGGACAAGATCTCGATGGGCGAGATCATGCCCGAAAGGAAATAGTAGGTGATGCCGCCAAGAAGGGCAAGCGCCGCGAGGCAGATGGCGAGAAGCGCATACGACATCTGCGTCACCGCAGCAAACGCTTCCGCTCGCGGCACTTCGATGACGATGTGCCAACCCGTCGAACCGATCGGCTCAGCAGCATAGAACTTTTGCACGCCGTCAAATTCAGCCTCGAACATTTCGGGCTTATCGGCAGTGAAGCGTGCGGCAAGATCCTTGTACTTGCCATTCTCCATCTCAGCAAGCGGCGGATCATCCGTCGTGAACTTCTTGTGATAGATGAACTCACTGTTCGGCCCCAACACGAAAAGTGAACCATGCTCACCAACCTTCACATCCACAAGATCCTTCGTCAAGTCATCGACGGCAAGATCCGTACCCACGACAGCGAGCAGCTCGCCCCCCTTGCGGATGGACTGGCTGAGTGTCAGCACCTGCTTTCCCCCCGTAGCGGAAATATAGACGTCAGAGAGCTGCAGGCCGTCCGACTGCGCGGCGCTCTTATACCAAGGACGCACACGCGAATCGTAACCTGGTGCCCGCTGGGCGCTCGACATGTTGAGCCCGCCCGGCGTACCGATGTAAAAGGAGTAAACGCCGGGGCGGCTGCCCAGATCGTTGAGCACGTCCTGCATTGTCGCTTCATCCGGCAAACCTTCCGTCCAATTCAAAGCGACGGTCTGCAGCACCGCCTCCTGTGACTCCACATGGGCGTTGACAAGAGTGGCATATTGACGTGCCATGGACTGCATGGACGTTTCCGTCGCCAGCCGCAGACCTGCACTCGCCATTTGATAAATGACGACTCCCATGATGACGAAAACAATGAGCAGTGGCACGCCGATGCTCAAGAGCATTTTGGGTTTAAGTTTCATTTCCTTGTCCTCCTAAACAGCCGTTCACGCTTGCCTCCCAAAGACAAATGGAAAACGGTGACCCCCATCTGCCCCCGTCCCGGCATTTCCATATATTTTATCGAACATTTCCAGATTACGTTTAGGCAGAATCTCTATCCTTTCATAAAGAGGACTATAGTCGGAATTTCGCCACTCCCTGCTGCAGTTGCTGCGCGAGGTCGGCGAGCGTGTGGCTCGCGGCTGCGATCTCCTCGGCAGACGCCGCCTGCTCCTCGGAGACGGCGGACACGTCCGTCGCCTTCTGCTGCACGGCATGGGACAGGTCGCTGACCTTCTGCACCGTATCGACCGTGCTCTTGCAGTCCGTTTCGAGTGCGCCCGTGATCTTCGTGAGCTTCTCGACCTGCTCGGTCAAGGCCTCGACGGAGCCGGCGATGCTCGCGAACTTCTCGTCGGCGGCACGAACTTGCCCGACATTCCCCTTGACTTCGTCCTCCTGCGATTTCGTCAGCGCAAATGCGCTCTCGATCTGCGCGGAATTCTTGCCGATGACCGCGTTGATTTGCTGCGCTGCCTCCTCGCTCTGCTCGGCGAGCTTTCTCACCTCGTCGGCAACGACGGCGAAGCCCTTGCCCTGCTCGCCCGCGCGCGCCGCCTCAATGGCGGCATTGAGGGCGAGGAGCTTCGTCTGCCCTGCGATCGAGGTGATGACCTCGTTGATCTCCGCGATATTTTTCGAACCGTCGTAAAGCTTTTCGACCGCCGCGCTCGCCGTCGCCGCGCTCTCGGCAAGCCCCTCGACACCCTCGATGGCAAGGTCGAGCTTCTCGTCGCCTTCCTGCGTAGCCTCGCCCGTCAAGTTCACGGCGCGCTTCGCCGTGCTGACCGCCTCCGAAATCGTCTTCATCTGCTGGTTGACGCCCGTGACCTTCTGCGTCGCGGCATTGACAATCCCGCTCTGGTTTGCGCTCTCTTCGGCGATGACGCAGACAGCTTCGGCAGCGGACTGCGCCGCCGTCGCCGTCTGTGCAGCACTCGCCGTCAGCTCCTCACTCGACGCGGCCACCTGCTCAGCGGCCGCCTTCGTCGACTTGACCGTCGTCTGCAGACCTTCGAGCATATCGCGGCAGCTGTTCTGCAGCGTGCCGATCTCGTCGCTGCGGCCGCTCTTCGTCAGATGCGTCGTGAGGTCACCGTCCGCGATCTTTTCCATCAGCTCCGAAAGAGCACCGATCGGCGTTGTCACCGACGTCAAAAGGACATAGGTGATGGCCAGCAAAAGCGCGAGCGCTATGGCGCAAATTGCAAGCAGCGCCCAGCTCATGTGCGTAGCGGCGGAGTTCGCCTCAGAGACTGGCAGAGCCACGAGGAGCGTCCAGCCCGTCTCTCCCACAGGCACGGAGGAATAGAACTTCTGCACACCCTGATATTCCGTTTCAATCTGCTCGGGCTTTCCCGTCGTCAATTTGGCAGCAAGATCTTTGTAAGCGCCGCCGTCAATCTCATTGAACTTATCCTCGATCGAATACTTCGGATGATAGATGTACTCGGTATCGGGACCGAGTACGACGACCGAGCCAGTCTCGCCGACCTTGACGTCCTTGAGCAGATTCCCCACTGGTTCAAGCGATATGCCGACACAGAGGACGCCGCGCACCTCGCCGTTCTGCGCGATCGCGCGGCTCAGACTGATGACCGAATCGCCCTTGACCGATTTGAACGGCTTCGAGACGATGAGTTTTCCCGGCTGTGCCGCCGCTTCCTTGTACCACGCGCGCGTCCTCGGATCGTAGCCTGCGCCAAGTGAACTTGATGCCACATAGGAGCCGTCCGCATTCCCGAAAACGACGCTGTCGACGCCGTCAATCTTGGCGATCTCGCGCACGGACTCCTGCATCGCGGCACCTTCGGGCAGATTCTGTGTCCAATTCATGACAGTCGTATTGACGGCAACGCGTGCCGACTCAATGATCGTGACGATGGCATTCGCATAGCGCGAGCCAAGCTCGCTCATGCTCCTCTGTTTAGATGTCGACAAAGCGTCCGTCGCCATCGTGTTGATGACGAATCCCATGATGACGAATACGATGAGGAGCGGCACGCCGATCCCCGTGAGCATTTTTCCTTTCAGCTTCATAATGAACCTCCCAGCCCAGCTTCTATGAACACATGTACACCCCATAAGCATACCCTTCTTCCATTGCTCCGACAGCAGTGGACAAGCAATGCGAAGGTGTATACCACAAAGAGTTCTCCTCCCCTTTCTTTTGTCATTCGCCATTCATGTGACTTTTTCCTGCTTGTTGCTAGTAAAAAAGTCGTTTATTTTG
>ERZ773035.1309-NODE-1309-length-18214-cov-2.993226_pt1 | contig 18214 bp, 12 predicted proteins | sample MGYA00511487_ERZ773035 | MGnify/ENA primary metagenome ERZ773035 (study PRJEB29015, sample SAMEA2737985) | human oral metagenome | biome: human oral; feature: human-associated habitat; material: dental | place: China | collected 2024 ...
GTTTATAAGACAACCGTTGATTTTAAGCAAGACGTTATAGGAGAAGTGGACATAAATGACGTTTCTTTTATAGAATTGACGGTCGAGGAGCACATATCCGACAAGGCGAGGATAGAGATAAAAAACGTTCATTCAACCGATGATAATGATTGTAGATTGATTTTAGACGGGAACGGGTCGAGGGATAGAGAGCCTTCGTACATTATGAAGGATTTAAATTTTAAGCGGGGTTTGTATAAATTTAATGCACCCAACGGGGTTCTCTTAAATAAGTTGGGGGTTATACGTTCGGATAAACCTAACAAAATCTGTGAAGTCGATAGTAGGAGTCAAATAAAAATTGATTGCGGTGGTTTAACGTCTGGACTAATATTCGATAGCAGGTATGGTACAAAGAGCGTATTAAGAGGAAACGATATTATCGTTGAATCTGTAAAGGACGATTTTACTTTTGCCATAGCCGGGGGAGAACGTTATAGACGGGGTATTTCATTTTAACGATAAGTCAAGCGGAGCTTCAAAAACAAAAATATATTTGACAAATTTTGAAGCAAACTCTAACGTGTATTGTACGGGTATGGGAATCGATTTAAAAAATTGCGAAATAAAGACTGATGGGAAAGGGGATATATCAATAAAAGACTCTACTCTTGCACAGTGTAGGATTACTCATAATATAGGTTCGGTAGATTTTCACGGCGCAACCGTAAAAGGGTTTGTATTGGTCGACAACGTGTATAATGAAAAAATGTCTCTAATAAATAAATGCGAAGACACTTACGTCTCGATGCGAAGTTGCGACTTAAGTAAATCCGGGGAGATAAGAATCGAATATTTTGGGGAAGACTCTTTCTTTAGAAATATCGAACAGTGTGAATTTAGAGGGAAAAATAACTATTTGAAACTTGGCGACGAAGGAAGCGTGGAAATAAACGACTGCCTAATACAAGACACATTTACTGCGTTAGAGTGTTGCGTTGTAAGGAATAGCGAGATAGGCGGTGCTTGCGACCTAATAAAAACGACTATAGACGATTCTACGATAATAGAATCCAGTATATCCTCCGTCACGCAGATAAGTTCTAGCTTGATAAGCGATTGCGATATAAAAAACGTTACCCGCATCGATAGTAGCTTCTTGGAAAAGGAAGAATTAAAGGATATAGAGGTTATTGAAAATAGAGAAGGCAAGTTAAGGGAGAAATCTGTGTATAAAAATAAAATGGTTATTAACCTAGATAAGAGCATCGAAATAGAACTTTGACCTCTATACGAGCGCAATATTTGATACATTTGGTATCAAAACAATACGAAACATCTAAAAATATCTGATATATTTGATATATCCGACATCAAAGACACCATATTTTATCTGATATTATTGATATATTTGACATCAGATATTATTTGGTGTCAAAGAGTGCAAGATAGATAGTAAGCTTGTTTTAAGTGAAATTACACTATAATTTTACAAACAACAACAAGGAATATATCGTGAAAATCTACATAGTGCCAAGGCTTAACGCAATCGACCTAGACGATAACGGACTTAGTTTTTTAAAAGAGTTTGCCGAAGAAGCCACTTGCGACGACGTTGTTATATTTAGAGACGCTTTGCTTACCACCGGTAGCCAAGAGCTATATCGAGACGTACTTTTCCCAATCGTTAATAAGTGTGAATGCTACTATTTCGGAGACGACGGTAACTTTTTCGTATTAGGCGAAAGAATGAATCCTATTGAGGGAGACCGAATAGAGATAGGCGGGAAGATAATTTATCTAAATAACGAGGGTTTAGTAGGCGATAGATACAAGCTGAACGACAAGGTCGTTAAAGAGTGCGGCAGTAACGAATACTTCGTTTGCTACGGCTCTAAGGCTCGCATCGTGAAGGGTAACGTAATCAGCGTAGGTTCTCTATCTTGTAAGCGTAAGAACGATTGCGATAACGTAAAAGGCGTAACGGTTATACAAGCGGACGGGAAAATATCTTGCTACGAAAACAAAATAAGCCAAAAGTATTATTTATTCGTGAAAAGAAGCGGTAGCGACACCTTTGATAACCCTACCTACGGAAAACTGAGCTACGAGGAGTTTCTAAGCGCAAGCGAGAACGATAACGTAAAGTTTTACCTCGACGTATTGGACGAAACTTACGAGTTACCTAGCGGCGATAGCGAAAGAGTAACCGTTAGCGTTACGAAGAACGACGAGAGCGACGAGAGTTTCGAGGAAGATTTGATGAAATTCGTAGAAGGGAAACTCGCCGAAAGCGAATTTGCCCTTTTCAAAAGATATTATGAGGAAGCCGAGAGTTAAAAGTCCATATCGTGGTCGTGTTTCTTAGACTGCGGCTTGTTTTTAGCAGAGCCGAGCTGAGTTTTAAGGATAGTTTCGGCCTGCGATTCTTTGATACCGATGGCGTTTTGATTATCGGGGTTGATAGGTCGTATCTTGTGCCCGATGTTGATATTGACCTTCGGGACGATATATTCTAGTTTTAGCTCCGTGACGAATTTATATAAATCCTTTAGCGGCATTTTTTTATAAGCCGTTATTAGCGTCGCTGGCTTTTCGGCTTCTGGGGTAACTTGATTTAAAACGTCGGCTCTATCTCTGGTATCTAAAATTTTTATTTGTTCGCTTAAAGGTTTATTTTCGTCTAACGAGTATTTTGACCTAACGCTTTGAATGATTTTTGCAAGTTCTCGGTAATCCGAGATTGCGTTTAAATCTTGTTCTATCGATACGAGAGTTAAAAAATTAGCTACCGAAGTGTCGGTAAAAGCTGATAAATCTACGGTCGAAGCTATTTGTTTACGCTCTTCGTAGTATTTAGGCGTTTCTAGGACGTTAAGGGCTTTCATTAGTTTAGAAATTTCGGTCGTATCGGATTTGGTATACTTGTAATCCATATCCTCAGACGGGGATAGCTTAAACAAGGTCTTATTAAGCACCCTCGCTAATTCCGCGTCTTGGGCTACCGATTTGGGGTGGGAGTCTATGGAAAAAATTTCGGCATTTATCACGGTGCGAGCAAATTCCTCGGGCGGTAGATAAAGCGCGTCGATATTAAGTAGAGATAAGTCGTTATCGGCTATTAAGTTAGGTTGTTTATAGAGCGATTCTAAAATAATTTTTTCGTGGAGTTGAGGTATGTCGTCTTTTATTTCAAATACTCGCAATTCGTCGTATTCGTCGAAATTTATTAACCCATACTCTTGCGTTTTCTTTAACGCCTCGAATATGGCTTTCGTGACCTCATCGGTTAAAGTGTTAACAAAGTACGCTTTTGAGTTTATTTGTAGTCCGGTCGGAACTACGGTTTCGGTAGTATCGAAACTTTTAGTCTCGCGATTAAAGGATTTCGACTCTATTTTGGATAGCTCTAACCTCATCGGCAGAGGGTCTACCTTCTGCTTGTTAAGATAGTCTGGAGTATAGAATATGTCTAACACCACGTTTGTGATTTTTCTCATCGGTTTCGTCCTCTATATATTTTTAAGTAATTATACCTCAAAGCGGGTATAATTATATGAGATAACGTTTAAAGGAAATTCGGTGCAAATAACAAAGGGGTACGAATTCGTAGATAAAGGCGACGGGGTTTATGCGGTCAAACGCGTTGGCGACGATGTCGAGCTGTTTAAAATCTCGGAAGTAAATAATTCCGATAACGTATCGGTAACGATAGACGAAGACAAGCCGTTTTCGATAGAAGGTGAGCTTCTAAATTTTGCCGTACGCAACCCAGACGCTCCGTTTAACTTAAATCTAGGCGGCAACATAAAAATAAACAGCAAATACTTAGTACCGCTAACGCTTAAAGGAAAAGAGATAACAATCAAAGATTGCGTTATGTTTTTAGGCGGCATTCCGGGAGACCCGATTATAAAAATAGACCGCGTCGAATTTACGAACGTAAAACAATCCAATATGTGGCTTGAAGATGCTAACTCATACAAAAATTTTAGGCTACGAAACGTATCGGGACTATCCCTAACGCCGATAGGACCTAATTTTCTCATAGAGGATTTCGTAGGCAGGGGGTACGGAACGGAAGCAAAAATAAGCGTAAAAAAGTCTTGCGAAATATCTAACGTATTGATAGAGAACGAGGAGAGTTGGAATACTTTACTGATTTCGGCTCGCGACGTTTCCGTACTAAACCTTGATAAAATAACAATGAAGTATTCGTTAGAAGTTAAAGTAGACGGTTCTTTAATGATAAGAGACCACGGGAATCTATCCGTCGGAGAAAACGCAAAAGTCGAATGTTCTGGTAATTTTACCTTATCCTTCGCCGAGAACGGACGGTTTAAGATTAGCGATAAAATAACCGTATCTGGAAATTTATATTTATTAAATATGGACCCGAATTATAAAAATCAACTAAACAAGACATATATCCAAGGAGATATAACGATAAGAAACAGAGCTACGATAAACGGGTCGAATTTATATGCAGACGTCGGGTCGGTAATCCTAGATAAGACAAATTTGTTAGAAACGACTATGAGGCTCGGCGAAGTATCGGGAAGCCCAGAGCTTGAATGTATGTGCGGTCAAGCGGTCAATCTCCAAATAAACGGGAAACAATCTATATCTATAAACGGGCAGAGAAACGCTTATCTCAAAGATTGCAAATTTGAAGACGGGGGTTTAAAGAATTTATACGTCGGCGAGGATTGCGAAGTAAGAGATTGCACGTTCAAGGGTAGAAACGGTTTTCAAATAGGTAGCGAAGGAGAAATAAAAGGTTGTGTGATTACGGGAGGAGACGTAAAAGTCTTAGGCGGCGCGGTAGAAAACTGCGAAATGAGAGGAAAAGTAACCACTTTTCACGCGTCGGTTAAAGACTCTTTGCTAGTCGATTCCGAACTATTAAGCGTTCCCGTTTGCGAAAACTGCGAGATAAGGGGCTCTAAGGTAGAAAACGTAAAAGAAATGTATTATAAAACGCTAACCGGCGAGACGGTTGAAAATCAAAAATATTTAACAGACGACTCCGTTAATATCAAAAAGCCCGTATTGAGGGAGAATGTAACAGTTAAAAACGAAAAGAATATGGAGATAGAGTTGTGAAATTATCAAAAGGCTTAGAGCTAGGAAAAAAGATAGACGATTTTTACGAAGTAAGACGCATAGGCGAGAAAAGGCCTCTTTTTTACGTATCGAACTACATAGCAAACAATCCTAACGCTTCGGTAGAGTGTTTGCCTAAGGCCGTAATCCCCAATAATCAAATTTACCTAGATAGTCTTAGCGGGGGCGAATGCAATATAAGCTTTTCTGGCAATGTGGAAATAGAGAACGAAGAGGTTAGGATAACCGCCGACTATATAAGCTTTCACGACGTAACGACTTGTTTAACTTCTGGCGACGAAGGACCTATAAAGGTTAAAAAATTTGAAATGTCTAACGTATACGGGTCTGATTTTAACTTCGATACTCTCGAAAAAATAAGAAATTCGTTTTCGGCGCGTAATACTCGAAAAATTCAAGCTAACGTCAGCGCTTACGATTTTAAAATGAACTATGCTTCGGCTTATGCTGAAAATCTAATAACGGATAGGATTACTTTCGATGCGCCTAGTTGCGAAATAAACGGCGTAACGTTCGATGTTTACTCCGAGCTTCTATTTAAAGCAGGCAAAAGCATAAAACTCGAAAATATAGAGAATTTATACAAAACTAGCGCGCAAAATGAAAAAAGAACGGCCTTAGAATCGGGCGGGGAGCTGAATATAGTGGGTATAGACCGACTAGACATATATAACGAGACCCAAAGACTAAAGGTATATCTTAACTCTAAGGTCGTAGAACTAAACGTTAAGGGCGATTTTCATTTGGAAGGTAGCGGACTATCTGCGATTTCCGGAAAAATAGACGCCACCGGGGATTTAAAAATATCTCAGACGCTAGGTTCTACCTTAATGGAATCGTATATCGAAGCAAAAAGTCTATCCGTAAAAGGTTTAGCGGTCATATCAAACTCATCTTTAATATTTTTTGATAACAAAGCTGACATAGCCCTCGAACAGTTGTCGATGAATAACTCGACTGTTACGATAAGCGATTTCGGAGATATAAACAAGCTAGCTTTTAGTGATTGCGAATGCGAAAATTTGGCGATATTGGACGGAAACCATTGGACTGTAGACGGGGGTCCTCACGGTAAAGTAGGTAAACTGTCGATGAAATATTGTAAGCTAAAGAACGGCGGCGTTGTTGGAGAGAGCGTAGTGAGAGGGGATAACGATACCTCGCTCGAACTTTGTAATTTTAACGGACAAACTCTATATACTTTTAACGGGTGTAAAGCCTATAATTGCGATTTCGAGCCGCAAGAGTTCGAGAATAAACAATTTTTTTCTAGGTCTGAAATGAGCAATAGCGTATTTAGAAGAGACGCTGAAGTTTTTGACAGCAACGTAGAAAATAGTACCGTAGACGCTAGCAAAATATTAAACGTTAAAAAATGCGAGCATAGCTACGCTATGCACTCAATGCTTGAAAATATCGACCTAGTAACTAGCAAGAATGCTTACAAAGAGATAATAAAAGACGCGGTCTTAGTAGAAGACAAAGAGATAAATGCCAAAGCGCCCGTAGGCGACATACAAATTCAGAGTAAAAAATCGTATAAGGACATAGAATTATGAAGCTACCTAGGGGATTTTCATATAAACTAAACAGCAGAAGACTGCCCGGCCAAACGACGTACGAGGTGCTAAACGCAAAGAACGAAGTCGTTTTATACGTTAATGCGGAACTATATTCAAACCCCAACGCTACATTAGAGTTTGAGAAATCTAAAGGGTTTGAAAATGTACTTCTTATGGGCGACGAAAACAGAGAAAAGCAGACAATATGTATAAAAAATTCTAAGCTTGATAACAAATCGATAATCCCTATAAAAGCAAAGGATTTTATAGTAGAAAACTCTAAAAAGATAACGCTGGTTAGAGAGTTTACCGCTAGAGTAGAATCGAACGAAATAAAGATAACCAATAGCGAGAAATGTGATATAACTTTTCATAATAGCATAATAGGCGATAAGTTCGACGTAAAAATCGAAAACGGTAGAAATTTGGACCTATTATTTCAAAAAAACGGGGGTAATGACGCCCAAATATCTCTAACGAACGTCAGTCAGGTAGGTGAGGGTCGACCTTTAAAAATACGCTCCGAAGCCACAACGCTTAACAACGTTACGTTTGAGACCGTCCCTTCTCCCGTTAAGGGGACCGAAAAAGAATACTGCACGACTTTTCAAGGCAAAACGATATATATCAGCAACGTAGACGCAAAGGTATTTAGCGACCAAAAAACGGCTATTACGGTGTCGCAAAGCCTATCGCTTACCGGCAATCGCGAAGAACGAATGAAGCTAGACTTAACGGACGAAGAGGGTAGCGAGAATACGTGCGAATTCGACAAGTTAAGCATAAGAGGCGCAAAAGAGGCGAGTATTTACCGAGTAGAAGGGAAAGGCGGAGAATTTTGGGATATAGATTCTCGCGAAATAGTCTTGAAACGCTTAAAGATGGACGGTTTCGGAACGAAAGTCGTTATGAGAGGGGGCGTATATATCGACAAAACCGAAATATATGGCGGCGTCAACGCAACGCTGGATTTAGGGAATATATTCGTATCGCATTCAAATTTAGGGTTACAAAGTACCGACGACAATCTTGATAAGGTAGTAACTAACAATATAGTTCTACACAACGCGACTTTTATCAATACTATGGTTTATGATTTAACGCTACCCGTAAAATTTAACTCTGAGCCAAAATATGGGTTGAGTATAATAAACACAAACTTAGGTAAGTTGATAGTTAAGGGCGTAAAGTTAGACGAAAACTCAAGCCTATCCGTGGTAAATGAAAAAGAAGGATACTTTAAGAGTCTCAAAAACATTGAAGTAAAAGGAATAACGGAAATAAAATATGAGGGTAACGCCGAAGCGACCCCTCTTTGCGTAGAAAATTGCACCCTAACAGACGCTAAACTAAACATAATTAGCGACGGCGAAAGGGAAACGTCGATAACGAATTCGCATATAAAAGGGGAAGTAAATATAAAAAATTCGAGAGTGAATAACAGCAACTTAATCGATGTTACGCTAAACAACGTCGAAAATTGCGAAGAGTCCTTTTTAGCTAGGTGCGTATTTGAAAACGTAAACGAAGTGTACCGAGCCGACAGGCAAGGGGAAACGAAAAGTAATATGAAAGCGATAGAAGGTCGAAGTAACCTAGCGGAAGTAAAAACGACCAATAAATCGATAAAATACGAGGAATTGGAATTGTAAAATGGCAAGAATTATAAAAACGAGGCAGGTAGAGTTTGAAGTTCCGTCCGAACTCAATATCGCACCCGAAGAGATAGAGCTAAATGACGGACGCGGGGTAAGCGCGATAGTAGACAAAAACAACGGAAATAAACATTTATTGTATTTGAATAAGTTCAATACATCAGGCATTATTAAAATTATTCTATCCAAAAGCGGCGACAACATAGAAACTTGTCCGATTATTTTTAGCGGTTCAAACGATATGGTGATAGATTTAGACGTAAGCTCAAAGATAACGCCGCACGCCGAAAGCAAAAGCGTTTATCTCGACGGCGTAGAAAGATTTGCGTTAAAAAACTCTAACGTAGGGATAAAATTCTACGGAAATAGTAGTAGGGCTACTAACGTTAAGGCGAAAGAAATAGTCATAGTCGATTGCGACGAAACTAATATAGAAATTAACCGAGACCCGAACCCCAAAATAAAAAGCCTAAAAGCATACGGCTTACAAAACATAACGGTAGATTTAAGAGCTGGCCGGGATTATGAGTATAATTTGATGAATTTAGCTTGTCTCGAAAAAAGAAATAGGGTTATGATAGGTTTATTTGACCCCGCGATAAAGCATAATTGTCGATATACGATAACCGATACGAATTTTAAACCGCACGAAGAGGGTGATTTGCTTCAACTGTTAGCAGCGGAAATTAATATACAAGGACGAGGCTTAACGATAGCTCACGGCAAAGCGAATAAGCGACCAGACAGCCACGCTTTAATATCGAAAAACGGTATATACGTTAGAACTAGAACTTTTGATTTTTTGTCTAACGTCCGTATAAACACCGTTATGAGTATAGCATACAATAATAAATTTGAAAATTTTACTTTGATACTAGACCCTAAGCTAACAAGCGCGTCTTTAGAGAGTAACGTAAGAATGGAAAACGTAGTTTTCGCATATACCAATAGAGACCCTTTAAGAGCCTCAGCGACACTAAAGTTACAAGATTTTTATAGCGATTTTAAAGAAGTGGAAATAGGCGGAAACTTTATTTGCGAAAACGGTGGGAATATTTACGACAAAGAGAACAACTCCAAGATAATTATCGGCGGAAAAAATAGGATAGATTTGTCTGACATAGCCTTATCTGGAAAATACTTATACGGCGATAACGTTTTTAAATCCGTAGAAATTAGAGGGTATAAGGATAGTAGCGAACAAGACTTTGAATTTCAAAGCCCGTTAAAAAAGCGAAAATTTATTTATACCAGAGAGATTTACGCATTCGGAAATAAACCGCTAATAGAAGAAATAGACCTAACGGAAGCTAGAGACGTTAATATAGAAGTTAACAAAAAGATGAGCGTAAGCGAGCGAATATCCGAAACTCGCACCTCTTTAACCAATCTAAGAGTTATCGGCGACGCCGACGTTAAGGTAGAAATAATGCCCGAGGGGGTTGGGGTAGTAGCCAAAAACGTAACGCTAAGAAAATCGAAAACAATGATAACAAACTCGCAAGAATATAAGGGTTCGATTATTAATTGCGAATTAGCGGGAGAGAACAAACTATACGACGTAAATGCTCGCGAGTCTAGGCTAGAGAATTGCGAAATATACGAAGTGGACGACATACGCGATTATGACGGTTCTAACGAAGTAGTATATTCCGCCAAAGAGCTAACGGGGAGTAACCACAGAGAAGTAAAAAACGTCCAAAGCGAGATAGCCGACAGCTCGCCTAAGATAGACCGAGAAGAATTGGAATTATAGATGAAGCTATCCGAAGGAATTTACGTAAAATCTCGCGGAATAGAACGCAAATCGACGCAAGGCGTTTTTGCAGAAATAGCTAGAAAAGACAACGACGAAACTTTGTGTTACGTAAGCGAATATATTCTCGACGACGAAAATTCTGCTCTCGACATAAAACTTCTACCTCGCGAAAAATCCGAAAAATTTAGATTATTCGATGCTGAAGAGGGGTATAAGGGTCATTATCCATATACTCCCGTGTTTTGCCGAAATGGAGACTATAGCACAAGAATTTCATTAGAAGAAGCCAGCTTAAACGAAATAATCGGTTGCAACGTTTTTTACGTAAAAGAGTTTGAACTAAAAAATATACGCAACTTAACGCTGCACTCCGACGCTATTTTTACGCCTATGCGTAGCGAAAAAATTAGTTTAGTAGACGTAACCGATTCATATATAGACCTAAGCGTGCATTCGGAGACCAAATACTCTTATAACGAACCGATTCCTATGGACGAGCTAATTTTTAATAACGTTCAAAATTCGTATTTAAACTCAAGACGTTTTTTAAACGAGTCCAAGTGGAAAATACGCCTAGACAACGTTTTTTTCGATACGGTGGACTCTAAAATGTTTTCGTTAAATACAATACAAGACTATAATGCTTTTAAAGATTTTAAAATCGAAATATCAAACGTAAGATTTGACTGTAAAAGAGACGCAGGTCAAAATAGCGTGGCGGATAAGTGGTTCAAGGAACTAACCATCAAAACTAATACTCTTGAAATAAGGGACGTAACCGTTACCGTTAGAGGAGAAGAATATTATAATTTCATATGTTTGGAAAAAGGAATTAGGGTTATAGGGAAAGATTTTACTCTTAGCGAATTAATACTAGGTACGCAAGGTAAAGAGGGAGTAAATCTAGCATTAAGAAGTCTCGATTGCTTATTCGACGACCGATTAGGTAATAAAAAAAGACATATAAGAGTAGAAAAGATTAGAGACGCGGGAAGCTGCGAGATGGTTATCAAAGAAGAGGGCAAAGATATAAGAGTGAATGCTTACGGGCATATAGGGCATAAAGACGATAATAGCTACGGAAAAATAATAATTAACCGAGATTTTTCGCTCGATGTATTTTCGGTTATACTCGTAGAGTCTGATTCCGTCGAGTTTAGCGAGTTCTCGTCCCAAAACTCTTTTATAAAGATAGACAGCTCTCAAAAAAAGCTAGGCAATATAAATATCAAAAACGTAGACTTCACCGACGCGTTTTTCGGCGAAAAGGCCGACGGTAGCATAGCCATATCTTACGAGCACTATCTTAAAGACAAAGAGCCCTCGACTTATAGAATGGTTGCCAAAGGGCTAATCGTATCCGACGGCTCTAACACGACCATAGCCTTTAAGGATAGAGGATATAAACCGGTAGAAGCGGATATACAAGGTTTAACCCTTGTAGGCGAAAACAATGTAAGCGGAGAGCTAGTGCCCGCAAGATTTAAGAACTCGAAACTGATAGACGCTAAGGTAATTTTTGACGGCGACACCCTCTTTGAAGATTGCGAACTGATGGGTAAAATTGATACGGAGTTTAAAAACGTCTTAAAACGTAGTACGATAGTAAATTCCGTTCTAACTCAATGTGACTCTATCGAGGAGTCTTACGTAAAAAATAGCTCATTGCTTAATGTGAAATCGATATGTAGGAGTTTCATAGAGAATTGCAAGCTAATTAACGTCTTGTGCGGTGACAATGTAGAATTGGCCGACATAGAAGTTAAAAATGTTCAAGATTTAGAGGTTTTCGATTTTTCTAGGAAACAACCTACTCGGGTCTCTAACCCTAGTAAGATTGAAGAGTTGCCGTCGTCAAACAAAAACGTCGACGACGAAATAGAACTTTAATTAGTTTTTGGAGCAAGATTTACGTTTACTAGCTGATTACCGACTTTTATGACAAAGCCTTCCTCGGTTGTAGATACGTCTACCGCTCGCGCGTTATCGATTGTTATGCTGACGCCGTTTTTCGAGCTTATAGTAAATCTTTGCGGTTCTTTGGTCTTAGGCGACAAGAGTTTTTTCTTTGAGCCGTCTGAGCAGGTTAACGGAATATCGTTTACGCACCTATAAAAACAATCTTGGTCGCCGCAATTTTCCCAAAAACATTTATTTCTGCAATATGCTACGTTTTGGGCTTGTAGAGCTGTGATAGAAACTAAAATAGCAAGAAAAAATCTGCAAAACATAATGCGTCCTTAAGTCGATTTATGTTAAAATCATAACGTAATTTCACTTAAAAAGAACTTACAATAGGTGAATATTACAATAAATCGGAATCTAATCGAGTCGTAGATATAATTATAAAAAAATAGATAAGGATTTCAACTATGATACTACCCAAGGGTTATTCTTTAAAGGTGATAAGCGATGAAGTTTATTCCGTCGTTCAAAACCGTTCAGGTTACGGCGTCTGCTTCATAACTAAGGCTTTGGGCGATAAAGAGAACGCCGTTCTTGAGTTTAGCTCGGAATACGACGGACAACCTTCAATATCGGGTGAATACCGATACAGGGGTATAGTGTTCGACCAAAGAGACCCGTATATAGATACTAAGATAGAGATAAACCCGAACTCCGCGATGTGTTGCTTGCAAGACGACGGTTTAGCGGAAAACCCTTTTATACTAAAGTGCGATAAGGTTAACATAGGGACTGTTATGTTTTTAGAGCTCTATAATACGAAAAACAGTATAGCGATGGACGAGCTAAAAATAGACGAAACCCAAAATTCGACAATTAGATTTAATCAAAATTCCCTATATTTGGTAAAGATAAATGGGATAAACCAAATTAATATCGAGTTGTGCGAGGGAATAGAGGATTCGGACAATGCGGAGATAAATTTAGAGCGGGTAGTAAGTAAAAATAGTACGGTCAACGTTTTCTTAGACGGTAAGGGCGAAAATAAGCACGGTTCGTCTATGTATACCATAAATAGCGTTATTTTTGCCGACTCCGAAGATATTTCGGGGGAATATCGTTTTAATGCCCCGAACGGCATACTGCTTGCGAATATAACAAACATAAACAATGTTGAGGACGAGTTCGTTTGCGGTTTTGACTCCGCAGACGAAATAAGCATTCACGGCGGAGCGCATTACTTAGAGTTATCCTTCAAAGGCAAAGACTATCGAGAAGGGGACGAGGTAATAAAAAAGGCTATGATATGCGCCGAGGATATAAACGTAAAGTGTAGCGGTAAAAATAACAAGATAAATATAAAAGGCGTTAGTACGATAAACGGAGATTTTTCTTGCTATCCAAAAGGCAGCACGCCTTCCCAAGCCTCGGTTACGTCGATAGGGGGCGTAGATTGCAATGGCAAGCTGTCGCTCCACTCGAATGTATCCATAGAAAACGTTACGATAGATTTAAAACAAGAGGGGTGTTTTTCTTTAGTAGATAGCACCGCGATGTTTTGCAACTTTACGCAAACGGACGGTCGAGACGTTACCGTAAGAAATTTTCAAGTCAAGTCCGCTACTTTTGTAGATAACAACTTCAAGGATTGCGCTTTAAAAGCGTTTAACCCGAACTTAGAGGATATTTTAATCCAAAATTGCGATTTTTCGGAAGCAAAGGACGTTACGGTAATCCATCATTACATAGAAGAGGGAAGCCCTATGACCCAATCTTTAGTAAATTGCAAATTTAAGGGGGAAGAACCCCAGTCGGTAAATTTTATAGGCTTGCTTCCGACGATAGTAAGGGACACCTCGTTTGAAAACGCGAGGTTTCTTTTAGGCAACGCTTGTATCGAAAATTGCGAATTAAGCGGCGAAGGAGCGATAAGGCGTAGTAATGCGGAGAACTCCGTCATTAAACGCTCGGAGTTAGGAGACGTAACCCAAGTAAGCTCGTCTATTATCGAGGATAGCAAACTGTTTAACATATCTTCGGTAGATAGCAGCGTTATAGTCGGCAAAGAAATATGCGACACAGTAGAGGTTAAAAACGACGAGCCGCAAAGAAGCGGGGCGACCTCCGCTAAGAACATAGATGTTAAAGTGGATAAAAAAGCGGAGCAAGTAGATTTATGATTGAATTAGTAAATGACTCAAGCTGGGAGAGCGGGTTTGAGATAGTCAAAAGTAACAAACGAGGCATTTACGCCGTCGTAAGAAAACAAGACAACGTAGATGTTTTATATCTAACCGAGAGGCTCGCTCATAGCAACGATTCGTTGTTAAGGTTGTTCGGGAGCGGCGATTATACTGGCGGTTCTAAATTGACTTTTGACCTGCCCGTAGATAAAGAAAAGGGTTGGTTCGTATATGATTTGGATACGAAACTATTCGTAAATAACGAGCGAGGGGGATACGTTAAAATCGTATCCGAAGACCTATGTATCGTTAGTGAAAACCTAACAACTCTACATCTAAATTTTTATAAAGACCTAGACAAGGTAGTGCAGGCGGATAAATTTAGAATAGTCGACTCGGATAAGGCGGAGATAACATTCGACGACGAAAAGATTAGTAGAATATCGAACTTGGAGATAGAAAACGTTACTAATACGAACATCAGATTAACTACTAACGAAAACGCTTCGTTTTATGTGAGTAAGGTAAACTCTCCAGACTTTAAAACTACGCTGTATTTAGGAGATAGCGAAAAAAGAGAGGGTAAGCCGTTTTGCGTTAATATCCGCGAGGTTAGAATACAAGCTAGAACGCCCAACGCTTATCTTAAGCTAGTATCGCCAGACGTGAAAATCGGTCTAAAAGATAGCGAAGGCGAGGGGTTTTTGGCTTTTATCGCCGAACCGATGAAAAAACAAACCTGCGAGATAATCGCCGACGAGATAGAAATTCAACATACCCGCCGAGGAGATAACTTTCTGGTAATAAAAGTCGAACAAGAGAATAAATTTAAAAGACTTGAAATAGACGACGTTAAATGGGATACGGATATAAATTTTAACGGAGTCGATTTTACGAGTACCGATTTTAAATACTTCGGAGCTAAACAAACGAACCCAGACGATATAGGATTCGCCGAAGATGATAAAACGTTAATGCCAAATAAAAATAGGGGCTACTTGATAATCGACAAAACTAAATCGGACGTTCCGAATTTGCAAATCACGGGAGACGCTAATTTAAAACATTCGGTCATTTTTAAAAACAAAGATTTTGATACTTTGACGTTTGAGGGTTTCATCAATCTAACCTCTTGCGAATTTACGCAAGGGCAGGAGTACATTTGCGGCAATAACTCGTTTAATAATGCGAGACTCGTAAATTATAGGGATTCTAGCGAAAGCACGAAAGACGTAACGACCTATCGTAGAATAGTGACGCTAAACGATGCAGACAGCTTTATAACTATGATTAACCCCGACTTAACGGATTGCAACAGGCTGAGGGTCTTTTTTAGCGGAGAGGGCCACACCGAGTTTCGCAACGACAAATTTAGCGGCGAGACAAAACTTCAAATAAGGACGGTTGAAGGTCGTCGATTCGTAAGCGAGGATAATTTTTTCAGAGATACGGACATATATTTTGATACGGTGCAGATAGATTGCAAGCAATATAAAAACGTATTTGAAGGGGTAAACTCTTTTACGGATTCCAATGCGACCGATTCCACATTCAGGAATTGTAATCTAACGAACGTGAGAGACGTTCAGGTGTCTAATTTATACGACGCCGTTATATCAAACGTAGAAGAGACCGTTTGCGAATACGGGGATTATAGGGTCAAAATAGACAAAAAACCAAAGCCCGCGATAGATAGGGAGCTAGAATTATGATTAAAATTAATAGAACGTTCCCGAATAACGGGGAGTTTAAAGTCATACCGACCGAAGGAGATTACTACGCCGTCGTGGAAAAAGGTAAGCCAGATAGACATCTTATCTTGCTTAGCGAGCGACTAGCCGAAAGCGACGATTCGATTATCGAGCTAGGACCAGATTTTAAGTGTTTGGAGTTTCAGTGTCAACCGTTAGTTTTAAAGCTGCCGCCTCATAAAGAGAACGGCTATTATAAAATTGATTTGGCTTCCCCGATAAATTTTGAGAGCCCTAACCCCAAATACGCGCAAGTCCATATAGTGTCTAGCGACGTATGTATAAGCGGCGGGGTAACTTTTAAATCAGGGAGAATAGTGCCGTTTTTAGAGGCTGAGTCTATCAAATTCGATACCGTCCAAGACTTAACTTACGTAGTAACCGAGCCCGAAGATAAGGGTTGTTACGGCAACATATCGGTAACGCGTTCGCAAGAACTATGTATAACCCCGCATCTTAACGTCGGGGACAATCTTGAAATAAGCGACGTGCGTTCGTCTCACCCGACCAAGACGGCGAATATATCAATAAATAGCATTGAACCGACGATAGAGCCCTCAAATTTTTCTATAAAAGGGGTGATATTAGACCCCTATCATAGGACGCAAAACTTGCTCGACATACGAGCCAGAAGCGCCGAGATAGAGGGTAACGGCCGCTTGACCTTAAGCTACGGCAACGAGGACGTGAGTCCTAGCAAGATAGATTGCGGAAGTGATTTAAGAGTAAAGGTCGCGCCTAGAAAAGAAAACGTAAATATGACGGTTAACAAGTATAATTACTTTAAGAAACTAGACTTAGATGTAGACGAAAAGACGCAGGGGGTTACCTTCGAGATGGTTCAGGCCGAAGAAGTAGAGCTTACTTACAAAAACAGTCGTAGCGAGATAGAAAAAGAGGGTACGACGTTTGAACTAAAGATGGTAGACACTAATATTAATCAACATTTAAAAAGTCTCGAAATGAAGGTCGAAGGCACGTTAATATTGGAAAACGTCCCATACCTAGAAGTCGATAGGAATACCATAAATTATGCGGGGTATAATAGATTCGTAAACTCCCAGCTAGAGACTTTCGAGGAGCGGATTTGCGGTAAAAACGATTTTGAGCGATGTAATATGAGGAATTGCGTCGGCTTTGAAAACCCTAACGTTAGCAGAGTCATAAAAGACGGTAACGACCGAGAAGGGGTTACAAGGTCTTTAATCCTAGAAGAGTGCAACTTTAGTAAGTGCACTGACCTAGAGATTGTCCATAAAAACGACAACCCCGCTTTCGACGACTCTGATTTCACGTTAAAAAACGACGTATTCACGGACGAAGTCTCTTTAAAATTCACGATAGAAGAAAACGGGCGAAAAATAGCTAGCGAGCGAAACGAATACTCGGGCTTAGATAACAAGATTCGCTCTATTAAAGGCGAGGTAATAATAAGTGGGAGTTTTATAAAAAACAATAACTCGATAGTCGATAGCAAAGTAACGGACTCTACGCTAGATTGCTGCAATATTAAAAACGTGGAATCCGTTATATACTATTCAGGCTTCGGGGAGACGGTTAGAGACGTAGCCCAATTAACGGGCGGAGAAAATAATACTCGTGACGTATTTCGTAAATATACGAAAGCTAAAGTGATAGACGATAAAAAATGTGGAGATTTGGAACTATGATAGAAATTTTAAACAGCGGCACTACGTTCGGTAAAATCGAGATAAGAGAGATGCCTAACAGTACAATTAAAGGCGAACAGGTTTATGGGGCATATATCGAAAACGGAGAGAAAAATTACCCTTACTTGATTTTAACGGAAAAGTTGGTAAATAGCGACTCTACCTTGGTTATAACTCAGAGTAAAGACAAATTTTACTATCAACCATTAGTCCTAGACCTACACGACGGCTACGAGAAAGGTAATTACAAAGTAGATATGAGTTCGTGCTTTATGGTAAACGGGAGTTCACTCGACAAAAAGGTTATACTAAAGTGTCAAAATCTCGAATTGGATTCTAAAAATTTTAATTTTATTACAGACCAAACCGAAAAGGGTTTTCCGACGCTAAGTATTAACAATTTAAAAATAAGCGATTGCGATGCCGGTGCAAGTTTAATCACAAACTCGCTTAAAGAGGCTTACGAAATAAAAATAAACGCCGTGGACAACGTACAGTTTATGTTTAGCACGCAAAAACAAGACGTTATTAACGTCGATAAGATTTCTAGCCCTAAATTTAGAGCGATTTTAGCTTGGGGTTGTTTATTCGTAACACCGGCAAGTTGTGCTTTGCCACTATCC
>ERZ773035.1311-NODE-1311-length-18204-cov-4.661800_pt1 | contig 18204 bp, 18 predicted proteins | sample MGYA00511487_ERZ773035 | MGnify/ENA primary metagenome ERZ773035 (study PRJEB29015, sample SAMEA2737985) | human oral metagenome | biome: human oral; feature: human-associated habitat; material: dental | place: China | collected 2024 ...
TATTATAATATTTAAGTAATATAAAACCAATCTTTAAATTTAATTTTTATTACATTAAATTTTAAAACAAACTTTAAGTATTAAGATTATAAAATACGTCCAATAAATAAAGTTAAGTTTTATTTAAATTTATAATGGAGGTTAGAAAGCCCGTCATGGAAAACACGAAGAAAAAAGCATCCATCTGGGTCATTCTTTTGTTGCTATCGTTTGGAGTGGTTATCGGTCACGGACTATACACTTTTTACTATGCCAAGGGATTTTCATACTTTAGTCCGGATCCTGCAGCCTGTAAAAACTGTCACGTGATGAATCAAGTCTACGAAAGCTGGTCAAGAGGCGGACACCAAAACGTTGCGACCTGTAACGACTGCCATTTGCCGCATGATTTTATAGGATATTGGATCATGAAGGCTCAAAGCGGCCTAGGACACGCGTATGCCGTTACTTTTAAAGACAATCCTTACGCATTTACCGCAAACGAAAAAACAAAAAGAGTCGTTCAGGAAAACTGCATGGACTGCCATAAAGAATACGTCTCAAACGTTATCGATCCGCGCGCTATAGGGGCGGCAAAACCGTTTGATAAAAATCTCAAAGAGCATCAAGGCAACTCAAATGAGCCTTTAAGATGTATATCTTGCCACCGCGAAGCGGGACATGCGCATAACTTTTAAAATTTAACAGGAGGATAAAATGAAAAACAAAGTGTTGTATGTAGCTACTTTCCTAGTGGCTGTCGTACTCGGTGCGGCTATGTTCGCGCTTTTTACGGATATCGGCGCCAAAAAAGCCGAAGAAAAGATGTATCCGCTAATGCTCAATAAAGTAAGCGAACTTGAGCCTGATTTTGAAAAATGGGGCGCAAATTTCCCAAATCAGCTCGATGCTTACAAAAAAATGGAGCATAAAAGCGACGCAAATCCAAAAGGAAGCGAATTTGTAGAAACGGCTTTCGGCGGAGATTTACCTTATAGCAAGATTATTCGCTGGCCTGCGGCTACGGTGTTTTGGAATGGTTATGCGTTCGGCGTGGATTACAGTAAACCGCGAACCCACTACTACTCTCAGATAGATCAGATCGAAACCAAAAGAAACGATAAAGAGTATCTAAACGCTCACGGGCTTCCTGCATTTAAGGGTCAGCCAGGATATTGCGTCAATTGCCACACCGGATATTTAACCGCGCTTCAAGTTGATGGCGATTATAACCTAACTGCCGATCCTACGCCTGCTGCAACTAAGCCTATGCCGTTTTTCGACGTAATGCCTAAAGAGGAAGGCGAAAAGAGAAAAGCCGCGTGGACGAAGATGAACTCTATTCCGTATTTTGACGTCATGAAAAAGATCGCGGCTAAACACGGCGAGAGTATCCACGGGTCGCATCTAGGCAGCACCTGTGCGGACTGCCACCACCCGGACGATATGAGCCTAAGAGTAACAAGACCCGCATTCGTAAACGCAATGGTCGCTAGAGGCTACCAAGCCGACGCAAAAAGCGGTATAAAGGCCACCAGACAAGAGATGAGAAGCTATGTTTGTATGCAGTGCCACGTAGAATACTATCCTGCAGGCAAAGAATCCGTTTTAACCTTCCCTTGGAATTTCTGGAAGAAAGACGAGCCGTTTAAGATCGAAAATTTCGACCAGTATTACGACGATCAGTTAGCCAAAGAGGATGGATTTAAATTTGACTACATCCATAAAGATACCGGCGCTAAAATCATCAAGATGCAGCACTCAGAAGCTGAGCTAAGCTCAACCGGTATCCACGGAAGAAGCGGCGTAACGTGCGCAGACTGCCACATGCCGTATAAACGCGCCGGAGCTCAAAAGATCACCGAGCATGAAATTTTAACTCCGCTTGCCGATATAAACGCGGCTTGCAAAACTTGCCACCCGCAAAGCGAACAAGTGCTAAAAGATAGAATTTCATTCGTACAAAATCGCCACGCTTACGAGCTAAGAAACTGCGAAAACGCGCTACTTTCTTTGATCCAAGACATAAAAACGGCCAGAGCCGAGCTAGCTAAGCATGAGAAATTTGCTTCAATCGCCGATGAAAAAGAGAGAAAAGAAGCTATCAGTAAGGCTCTTGAAAAGACTCTTTACTTACACCGCAAAACTCACATCCGCTGGGACTTCGCATTTAGCGAAAACAGCTACGGCTTCCACGGAGACGAAGAGTCGGCTAGGATCCTAGGTCAATGTAAAGAATTTGCTCGCCAAGGACAAACCGAGCTAGTTAACGAGCTTGCGCCTTATGGTATCAGCATTAAGCTAACCCAGGAAGCTACTCCGGTTCCTGCGCCTGCTTCTTTAGGACACAAATATCCTATCGGCGTAGCGCCTACCGAAGCTATGAAAAAAGCCGACGAAGACGTTAAGAACCTAAATTTTAAATAAACCCTAAAACCCAAGGCCTGCGGGCTTTGGGTTTTTTAAATTTACGCATTTACCTTTCAAATTTTAAAATCCGAATTTTTCTTATAAATTTAAATTTTATTGTTTATTTAGCCGTTTTAGGCGATAATTCCCGTTAAATTTAAAGGGTGAAATATGCTTAAAAAATTTATTTTTGCTGCGTTTGCGGCGAGCCTGGTTTTTGGCGCGCAAGAACTTGCGATCAAAGCAAAACCTACGTCAAGCATCGAGGAAACTTTGGAAGAGGAATTTGATGAATCGCAAGCGCGCGTAGATGAGTGTATGCAAAAAGATAGCTCGACTGCCGGCATGATACAGTGCATAGATGCAGAATTTGCTATCCAAGATAAACTCCTAAACCAAAATTACAAAAAAGCCATGAGCGTGCTAAACGACGAAAATAAAAAGAAGCTAAAAGATATCCAACGTAAATGGGTGGCTTATAAAGAGGCTAAATGTCCGTTTGTGCCACCTATGGGTACGCTTTATGCCGTAACGGCCGCCGATTGTTACCTTCAGATGACTAAGGAGCGCGCCAGAGAGCTTGCAAACTTAGCTGAGGACTTTGAGGGCAATCAGTGAAGCTACTCGTCTCTTGTTTGGAGGCTTCTGCAAATTTGCACTTCGAGCAGGTTTTAGAGCATCTGCCAAAGTGCGAACTAAAAGGCATTTTTGACGAAAAATTCGGTGAACCTTTTATGCGAAGCTCGGAGTTTTCCGCGATGGGCTTTGTGGAGGTTTTGCCGCTTTATTTTAAGGCAAAACGCGCGATAAAAGAGATGACGCGCCTAGCTGAGCAGTGCGACGCCGTGCTGCTTATCGATAGCCCGGCTTTTAACCTGCCGCTGGCTAAAGCGATCAAAGAATCGGGCATCAAAACGCCCGTGACCTACTACATCTTGCCGCAGGTGTGGGCGTGGAAGGCCGGACGCGTGGCGAAAGTCGAGGCGTACTGCGATCATTTGGCTTCGATTTTGCCGTTTGACGGGATGTACTACAATCGCTCGCGCTACGTCGGACACCCGCTGCTTGACGAGCTGCGAGTACGAAAAAACGAGCTTTTGCAAAGCGGTAAGATAGCCTTTATGCCAGGATCCCGCCGCGCCGAAATTTCGCGTTTGATGCCGATTTTTCGCGAGGTGGCAAGCCAGATAAAAGACAAAGAAAAACTGCTCGTCGTGCCGCCATTTTTGGCAAACGATATGCAAATTTACGGCGACGTGAGTGGCTTTAGCGTCGTTACGGACGCTCCGCGCGCGCTTTTGCAAAGCGAGTTTGCCTTTATCTGCTCGGGTACCGCGACGCTGCAGGCTGCGCTCGTGGGCACGCCGTTTGTACTAGCCTATAAAGCCAAAGCCATCGACATAATGATAGCGCGGATGTTTGTGAAGCTGCGCCACATCGGGCTTGCAAATATAATGTTTGATTTTATGGGCGAAGCGGCGCTGCACGAGGAGCTACTGCAAGAGGAAGTAATGCCAAGCAATCTAATAAAAGCCTACGAGAGCTGCGATAAAGAGAAATTTATCAAAGGCTGCGAGAAGCTACGAAAGTACCTAAAGCACGGCTCTGCAGCCAGCGTAGCGCAAATTTTAATAACGAATAAAGGATGAAAAATGACCGAACCGATGACGCTTTTTGGATATGAAAAAATCACAAACGAACTAAAAAATTTAAAGACCGTCGAACGTCCGAATATCGTCGAGGAGATCGACATTGCGCGCAGTCACGGCGACCTAAAAGAAAACGCCGAATACCACGCCGCACGCGAAAAGCAGGCGTTTATCGAGAGCCGCATCGCCGAGCTTAGCGACATAGTAAGCCGCGCTAAGGTAATCGACCCCGCCGAATACGAGCATGATAAAGTAAAATTTGGCTCCACGGTCGTCATTATGGACGTAGAAACCGAGCTAGAAAAAACCTACACGCTAGTTGGCACGCCTGAGAGCAACCTGGAGCGCGGGCTCATCTCGATAAACTCGCCTCTAGCCAAACAGCTAATCGGCAAGAGCGAGGGCGACGAGGTCGCGCTAAATTTGCCAAACGGCAGAAGCGACGTCGAGATCGTCTCCGTTAGCTATAAACCGATCAAATTTTAAAGCCGATGAGCGCGTTTAAAACAGTTAAATTTACGAGCTCGGCCGGTAAATTTGAGCCGTTAAATTTAACTACGGCGCTTGTAAAATTTGAAATATGTAGCCGCAAATTTGACGCCGCAAAAAGTAAAATTTGATGCCTGAGCAAATCGTCGTAAAAAGCGGCGCGATCTTTATCGCCGACTCGCACGAAAATGAAAATCGCGAAAGTTTTTGGCATTTTTTGTGCGCGTTAAAAAGCGGTGAGATAAAGACACCGCAGCTGTTTTTGATGGGCGATATGTTTGATTTTTTGGCTAGCGAGTGCGAGTTTTTCGTCAAATTTTACGAGCGATACGTCCGCGCGATCGACGAGCTGGGCGAGGAAATGGAAATTTACTATTTCGAAGGAAATCACGATTTTAACCTCGTGCCTCTGTTTAAAAACGTCAAAGTCTATTCGATCGGCGCTCAGCCGGTTAAATTTGCCTCGGAGTGCGGGCATAGCGTGCTTATCGCGCACGGGGATATATTTTTGCCTTTCGTTTCGAAATACGCTTTGAGATTTTTACGCGTCAAATTTTTTTTAAAAACAATGAATTTTTTCGATAAATTTTTAAATTTTAGACTCTCGAAACGAATTTTAAATAAGCTTAAACAAAAAATTTTAGATTATAAAATACCGAATTTTAAGAATTTAGTCGAGGCAAAAATGCGCCGATATAACGCATTTTACCAGGCTGACGTCGTCATCGAGGGGCACTATCACCAAGGTGAACAGTACACGATAGGTAAACAAAAATATATAAATATTCCATCTTTTGCATGCGAGCAAAGCTATTTTGTAGTAGAATACGACCAAAATATCAAGTTTGCTCGAAAGAGTGTAAAGGTTTAAAATGCTTAACAACGGCACATTAAAAACCGGTTCAAATGAGATGGAGCTTGTTGATTTTCGTATCTTTAAGCAGTCGGGAGACAATGTATATGAGGGCATATACGGCGTCAACGTCGCTAAGGTACGCGAGATCATTAAGATGCCAAATTTAACCGAGCTTCCCGGAGTACCCGAGTATATCGAGGGGATTTTTGATCTGCGCGGCGTCGTGATACCTGTCATAAATTTAGCCAAATGGATGCAGATAAATGAGCCTAAGGGCGGAGCTATCAAGCCTCGCGTCATCATTGCCGAATTTAGCGGTATATTGATAGGCTTTATCGTCCACGAGGCAAAGCGAATCAGGCGCATAAGCTGGGCGGACATCGAGGCGGCGACTTTCGCCTCAAACGCTGGAACGCTAGATAAAGGCAAGATAACAGGCGTAACTCGCATCGAAAACGACGAAGTTTTGCTAATATTAGACCTTGAAAGCGTCGTCGAAGAGCTTGGCATTTATAGCCCGAAAATGGAAGTAGAGATCGATCAAAGTAAGCTTTTAAGCGGTTTAGCACTAGTGCTAGACGATAGCTCGACGGCAAGAAAACTAGTAAAAGATATGCTAGAAAAAATGGGACTAAAAGTAGTCGAAGCAAAAGACGGCGTAGAGGGGCTTGCTAGGATGGAGGATCTTTACGAGATGTACGGCGATAAGTTAAATAACTTTTTAAGGGTGATTTTGAGCGATATCGAGATGCCTCAGATGGACGGATACCGCTTTGCATCGACGATAAAAGACGATCCGAGGTATACGGGAATTCCTATCATATTTAACTCTTCTTTAAGCAACGACTATAGCGAAGCTCAAAGCAGAGAGGCCGGAGCCGCAGCATATCTAACCAAATTTGACGCATCGCTATTTTATAACGAAGTGCTTCGCGTGATCGAAGCGCACAAGAAATAAGGGGGAAAATCATGGATGATATGAGAGAAATAATGGAAGACTTCCTAGTTGAAGCCTTCGAACTAGTAGAACAAATAGACCATGACCTCATAGAACTAGAGTCAAATCCTGAAGATTTAGAGCTTTTAAATAGAATTTTCCGCGTTGCGCATACGGTCAAGGGGTCATCGAGCTTTTTAAATTTCGATATCCTTACAAAATTAACTCACCATATGGAGGATGTATTAAATAAAGCGCGCCGAAATGAACTAAAGATAACTCCGGATATCATGGACGTGGTGCTAGAGTCCGTAGATATGATGAAGGGGCTACTGCACGGTATCAGAGATAGCGGTAACGATACGGATGTAGGCATAGAGATAGAAGATATCTGCAAAAGACTAACCGCGATATCCGAAGGCGAAGCCCCGAGCGCGGCCGTTAGCGAGCCTGCCCCCGTGGTACCAGAGCCTGTAGTAGAGGCGCCAAAAGAGCCTGAGCCCGAACCTGTTAGCGATGAGAATTTATCAAATTTAAGCGACGACGAAGTCGAAGCCGAGATAGAAAGACTGCTGAAAGTAAGAAAGGCCGAGGATCAAGCAAGGCGTGCTCAAAAAGCAGCAGCAGGCGAAGCGCCAAAACCTACCGCACCGGCTGTGCCGCAAGCTCCAGCTCCCTCAAATTCGGCTCCTGCTCCAAAGCCCGCTCCAGCAAAGCCTGTCAACAAAAAAGAGGACAAAAAAGTACCGGCTCCGTCAAGCGGAGCTAGTGCAGACGAGCAGACTATACGCGTCGAGGTTAAGCGCCTAGATCACCTGATGAACCTGATTGGCGAGCTGGTGCTTGGCAAAAACAGATTGCTTAAAATTTACGACGACGTCGAGGAGAGATATGAGGGCGAGAAATTCCTCGAGGAGCTAAATCAAGTAGTATCCAGCCTAAGCCTAGTGACTACCGACATACAGCTAGCCGTTATGAAAACAAGGATGCTACCTATTGCAAAGGTATTTAATAAATTTCCTCGCATGATCCGCGATCTAAGCCGCGAGCTAAATAAGCAAATCGACCTTGAGATCACGGGCGAAGAAACGGAACTGGATAAATCTATCGTCGAGCAAATCGGCGATCCACTGGTGCATATGATAAGAAACTCGTGCGACCACGGCATCGAGGACGGTGCTACCAGACTAGCTGCAGGCAAGCCTGAAAAAGGCACCATCCAGCTAAAAGCCTATAATGAAGGCAACCATATCGTAGTCGAGATCACCGACGACGGTAAGGGACTAGATGCCGATATGCTAAAGGCACGCTCGATAGAAAAGGGTATCATCACCGAGCGCGAAGCCGATACTATGAGCGATAAAGAGGCGTTTGGGCTTATATTTAAGCCTGGATTTTCGACTGCTGCGAAGGTAACTAACGTAAGCGGCCGCGGCGTGGGAATGGACGTCGTAAAGACTAATATCGAAAAGCTAAACGGCATAATCGACATCGAAAGCGAAGTGGGCAAGGGTACGACGATGAAGCTAAAAATTCCACTCACGCTAGCTATTATCCAGTCGCTTTTAGTCGGCGCTCAGGAGGAGTTTTTCGCTATTCCTCTAGCAAGCGTTTTAGAGACCGTGCGCGTACCGATCGACGATATCTATACGATCGACGGTAAAAACGTGCTCAGACTACGCGACGAGGTGCTTTCGCTGGTTAAGCTATCTGATATCTTTGGCGTCAAGCAGGTCTTTGATGGCGGAGATCAGACATACGTGGTCGTTATCGGCGTAGCGGAAGCAAAGCTTGGCATCATCGTAGATAGCCTCGTAGGGCAAGAAGAGATCGTCATCAAATCAATGGGCGATTATCTACAAAATATCCCAGGCATCGCGGGAGCCACGATAAGAGGCGACGGCCGCGTAACGCTCATCATCGATGTAGGTATGATGATGGAGATGGCAAAAGATATAAAAGTAGACATAAAAGCCAGCATGGAATCCTCAAAAAGCGTCAAAGAAAAACCGAGCGATTATAAAGTGCTGATCGTCGACGACTCGAAGATGGACAGAACCATAATGCAAAAATCGCTAGCCCCTCTTGGCGTAACGGTAATCGAGGCTACCAACGGAGTCGAGGCTCTAACTATCGTAAAATCTGGCGAACATGCGCTTGATGCGATGCTAATCGATATTGAAATGCCGCGAATGGACGGCTACACGCTAGCGGGTGAAATTCGCAAGTACTCAAAATATAGAAATTTGCCGCTTATTGCGGTAACCTCAAGGACGTCAAAGACCGACAGGCTAAGAGGCGTGGAGGTAGGAATGACTGAGTACATCACCAAGCCGTATTCGTCCGAGTACCTTGAAAACGTAGTTAGAAAAAATATCAAACTAATAGGATAGAACATGAACGACAAACTAAATCAGGTTCTAAAAAGACAAAAAAGACAGGTGATAGACCCGAGCGAAAAAGAGCGCGAGGAGATCGTCCAGCTAGTCGGCTTTATCGTTGGCGACGAGGAGTATGCGATACCCATTTTAAATATCCAAGAGATAATTAAGCCGATCGAATACACTCGCGTACCTAGCGTACCTGAGTATGTTTTGGGCGTATTTAACTTGCGCGGTAGCGTCATCCCGCTAATTGACTTGAGAAAGAAATTTTCTCTAAACGCCGCAAAACCAAGCCCAAGCACAAGGTATATCGTGATGAAAGAGGGCGATAACGTCGCGGGATTTGTGATAGATAGGCTAACTGAAGCCATCAGGATACAGCAAAACAGGATCGATCCGCCGCCTGAAACGCTTTTAAAAGACAAAGGCATGATTTACGGTATCGGTAAAAGAGATAACAATATCCTTACGATTTTAAAAGTCGAAGCGTTGCTAAAGCGCGATTTCTAGGATCAAATTTGATAAAGCTTTGCGTATTTGATTTTGATTCGACGCTGATGGACGGCGAGACGATAGATTTTCTAGCTGCGGCAAAGGGTGTGGGCGATGAGGTCAGTGAAATAACTGCAAAAGCGATGGCGGGCGAGCTTGATTTTTTCGAGAGCTTGACACGCCGCGTTTCGCTTTTAAAGGGGCTTGAGCTTGCTAAAGTAGATGAAATTTGCTCAAATTTGCCGCTCATGCCAGGAGCCGCCGAGTTGATCGCACATCTAAAAAGCAAAGGCATCAAGGTCGTAGTTTTTAGCGGCGGATTTCACTCGGGCACGGATAGAGCGCAAGAGAAGCTAAAATTTGACGCTAGCTTTGCAAATATCCTGCACCACAAAGACGGCGTCCTAACCGGGCTTGTGGGCGGCGAGATGATGTTTGGCTTTTCAAAGGGCGCGATGCTTCTAAATTTACAAAATTTGCTCAGCATCTCAAAAGAGCAGACGATGAGCGTGGGCGACGGCGCCAACGATCTATCTATGTTTGAGCATTCAAATTTAAAAATCGCGTTTTGCGCGAAGCAAATTTTAAGACAAGCGGCAACTTGTTGCGTGGACAAAAAAGATTTGCGCGAGATCATAAATTTGATATAAAAAGGCGAGAAAAATGTTTAATAACGATATAAATTTTTCATTGTGGTGTGACTTTATCGAGCGCGACTTTTTGCAAGACGAGTTTGAAAATCTACTTAAAATAGGCGCTATTAACGGCGTGACCTCAAATCCATCTATCTTTAAAGCCGCGTTTTTGTCGAACTCCTATAAAGACGTCATCGGCCAAATGGGCAAAAAATATCCAAAGGCTCTTTACGAGGCGCTCGCGGTGCAAGATATCAAGATAGCCGCGACCAAGCTTTTGAGGCATTACGCAAACGGCGACGACGGATTTGTTAGCATCGAGGTCGATCCTAGCTTTTGCGATAATGCTGCAGCTACGGTGGATGAGGGCGCTAGACTGCACGCGGAGATCGGCATGCCAAACGTCATGATCAAAATTCCCGCGACAAAAGCGGGTTTTGAAGCGATGAGCGCACTAAGCGCGCGCGGTATCGCGGTAAATGCGACGCTGATCTTCTCGCCGGAGCAAGCCATAGCGTGTTTGGACGCTTTTGAAGAGGGCGTGAAGGCTTATGAGAAGAAATTTCCGCTAACTCCGCTACCAAAAAGCGTGATTAGCATTTTTGTTAGCAGGTTTGATCGCTTGCTAGATGAAAAAATGCGCGAAAACTCGCTACCGACAGGTCAAATCGGCATCATGAACGCGACTAAAATTTACAAAATCATAGAAAATAAAAGCTTGCCGACGACACGCGCGCTGTTTGCTAGCACGGGCGTAAAGGGCGATGAGCTGGCAAAGGATTATTACGTAAAAGAGCTAATGTATCAAAATGCGGTAAATACGGCTCCGCTTGATACTATCAAGGCCTTTATCGCTGGTAAAAACGAACCTAAAACCGCCGTTAGCGACGACAGTATAGAGAAATTTTTCGGCGTGGTAAAAAGAGCCGACATAGATATGGAGAAGGTTTATAAAGACTTGCTAAACGACGGCTTAAAGCAGTTTGTGGCGGCATTTGAAGATATAATGAAAGCGCTTAAATGAAGCCTTTGAGATTTACTTCGTCGCAGCAAGAAGATGCAATGGACTACGAGCCTATCGGTTCTAGTATTAAATTTGACACTCAAGACGACGAACTTGAGCGCATCATCAATCTAAGAGCGAATGCGGTAAAAAACGATATACAAAAAATAAGAGATAAAAATAAAGAAGATTCGCAAGAAGAGCAAATAATAGAGATAAAATCTGAAAAAGATGAGCAGAAGATCGGCGAAGTTGCAGATAAAAATTTGAGCGATCATGAGCCCGTGTTTAAATTTGGACAAAATTTTGATTTTGAGAACTTGCCTGCGCTCAAACCCATAGACGACGAGCCCGTAAAAATCAAAGAAGCGGTGGAAACCGTCAAATTTGACGGTTTTATCGAGCCCGGTGACTTGGAAGCAAAAAAACACGAGCTAAGCGAAAATCTCCAAGCTATCAACGAAGCACTGAGCGAAATAGACGCACTGGACGAGATGTCGCCAAAAAAAGATGAGTTTGACGAGACTGCGAAAGCTACGGCGCAAGAACAGTCGATTTGCGATGAAACGCCGGATATAAAATTTGGCGGAAATAACGTAAGTTTGGATGATTTGGGTATTAAATTTACGCAAGAAGAGGTCGGCATGCAACAGCACCCTAGCGAAAAGGATCAAATTTTAGACTTTTTTCAAAATGAATTTAGCATAGTTCAAGATGAAGAAAATAAAGATGTAGAGGATAAAATCGGCATAATAAATAACGATGGCGCCAGCGACAAAAACGAGATAAACGCAATCCCTGTGCAGCCGAATTTAAACGTTGGTTTTGGAGACGATCGGCAAAATAAAGAGCAAAAAAATATCGACGAATCCATAAATTTGCGTGAATCGCAAGCGAAAAATTTAGAGCCGAATTTCACACAAATGCAAACTGCCGCAAATAAAGTTGCGGCACAAGCGCAAACTATAAACGATAGGCAAGAAAACCAAACAAATACGTTAAAAAAACCTGAAGTGCGACCGGTTAAATACAAGGATAGGGCGGCGCTTTTAGCCGAGCTTGGCATCGGTATGGAAGATGAAACTTTCGGGATGCCGATTAGAACCACCGTGCCGCAGAGCGACGAAGAGAACGAAAAAAAAGCCGAAATGAAGGTTATACTGGATGGGTATCTATCAAAACTTATCGAGCTTGGCGGTAGCGACTTGCACGTAAAATCCAGCAAAGTAGTTCGCGGTAGATTTAATGGCGAGATATTTACGATGGGCGATAAAATTTTAGATTACGACAACTCGATACTACTTGCAAAGGAGATTTTAGGAGCGAATTATTACAATCTTATGAAAAAAAAGAGTGTGGATTTTACATATAAATTAAACGACGACTACCGTTTCCGTTCAAACGTCTTTTTGCAGATGGATGGCGTATCTTTCGTATTTAGAACGATACCGACGAAAATTCCTACGATGTCGGAGCTTTTGTTGCCGCCGGTTATTGAAAAGCTTTGCAATAAAGTAAATAGAGGCATCATCCTAGTAACTGGACCTACCGGTAGCGGTAAAACAACGACACTAGCTAGCATGATAAACCACCTAAATCATACAAAAAACTACCACATAGTCACTATCGAAGATCCGATCGAGTTTATATATAACGACGACAAAAGCGTAATAAATCAGCGCGGTATCGGCCAAGACGTAGATAGTTTCGCCGACGCGCTAAGGGCCTCTTTGCGCGAGGATCCGGACGTTATATTCGTGGGCGAGATGAGAGACCTAGAGACCGTTAGAACCGCGATAAATGCAGCAGAAACAGGACACTTGGTGCTTGCGACGCTTCACACCCTTGATGCTAAAGAAACTATCGGCCGCGTCATAAATATGTTTCCTAAAGAGGAGCAAAACCGCATAAGGATGACCTTTGCCTCGGTTGCGGAGGCCATCATATCTCAGCGCCTTGTCGTGACTACGACCGGCAAACGCCGCGTCGCTTGCGAAATAATGGTAAAAAATATAAGAATAAGAGATATGATCTTAGAAGATAGAGATAGCGAAATTTACGACGCGATAGAACAAAGTAAAAATACCTACGGAATGCAGACCTTTGAGCAGCATTTGCTTGATATGTATACTTCGGGAATTATAACAAAAGAAGAAGCGCTAAAAAGCGCCAGTAGAAGGGAAAACCTCGATATCAAAATCAAGAGCGCTGACCTTGCTAAAAAGCGAGCAATGGTTGCCTCTATCGAAGAAGATGCCGAGCTTTTAAAAGAATTTCAAAGTGAAGTTATTGCGCTCAAAGATATCAAGTAAGGCGAAATTTATATAAATTTGGGTATCATCGGCTTCTATTTTTTAAGAAAGGAAAACGATGTTAGAAGGTATCGTTAGAGAGAGTATCGGTAAAAAGGCGTCAAAAGCCTTGAGAAGAGATGGTTATCTAATCGCCAACATTTACGGCAAGGGATTAGAGAACGTGCAAGCCGCTTTTAAAATCAACGATTTTATAAAAGAGGTTCGCAAAAAAGAGAGCCTTGCGTTTGACGTAAAAGTGGGCGGAAAAACCTTGAAAGTCGTAGTAGTCGAATACCAAAAAGACCCTGTGACAAACGCGCTAAAACACGTTGATTTAAAGGTTGCGCTTCCAGGCGTCGTCTCAAAATATATGATCCCGGTTAAACCTTACGGAACTCCGGTCGGTCTAAAAAATAAAGGCGTTTTGATCATCTCAAAAAGACGCTTAGCCGTAAAATGCACGGCTGAAAATTTGCCTAATTCATTCGACATAGACGTTAGCGGTCTTGATATAGACGACACCGTCCTAGTGCGCGACATAACCGTTCCAGCGGGCGTTACTGTGATCGATGCTGACCGCGTAGCGGTTCTAGGCGTAATAAAAGCTAAATAAGGCTAGCCTTGATACTCATAGTTGGACTGGGGAACCCCGGTCCCGAGTACTCCAAAACAAGACACAACGTCGGCTTTATGCTGATAGATCAACTCAAAAACTCAAATTTTACAGATGTAAGCTCGGTCAAATTTCAAGGCGAGCTGTTTAAATTTCAAAATTTACTTTTTCTAAAACCGACAACTTTCATGAATCTAAGCGGACGAAGCGTAAAAGCCGTTGTCGATTTTTACAAACCTGAGCGCGTTATCGTTATTCACGACGATCTTGATCTAAATTTCGGCGTCGTTAAATTTAAAAAGGGCGGCGGAAACGGCGGACACAACGGCTTAAAGTCAATCGACGCATTAATGGGCGCAGATTACGAGCGCGTTCGTATCGGTATCGGCAGAAGCGCGCACAAAGGCGAAAGTGCGGTAACCGGCCATGTGCTTGGCGAATTTAACGCAGATGAAAAAGAGGGATTGGAAAAAATTTTGGACTACTGTGAAAACGCGCTAAATGAGCTAATAAAAACCGACATCGACGCTGTTTCTCAAAAATTTTCAACCAAAAAAGGCATTTTGTGAGCGGGTTAAATTTGGCATTTTCGATTTTTGTGATTCGTCAAATTTTGGAGCTTTTTAAAGTGCTAAAAAGTCTATTAAATTTAAAGCCAAAATTTAAAACCGTGCGCCAAATCTTCTTTACAGCAAATTTTATAAATTTACTTAAAAATTTTACTAGCAAATTTATAAAATTTACGAAAAAAACGGTTTTTTCACAGACTCGCCTTTTGTCCAGAGCTGCATTTTTATTAAATTTCACGCGAAAAACAGAGCTGTTTAAATTTAGTACTTTTGAGAGCTTCGATCTTGTCCGATGCCCTGCGTACGCAAAATTTGATTTAAGAGATCCTAGATGAATCTTTACGCGCGTTACGTCGGCTGGCTTTATTTTAAATATTTCATGATTTTATTCGTCGCGCTCACGCTTTTTTACGTCGGCATCGACATCCTAACCAACCTAAAAGACATGCCCGCAAGCGCGAACCTAAAGCTGCTTTACTTCGGCCTTACCTCGCTTACGGCGGTAAACTACGTCCTGCCGCTCGCGCTCATTTTTGCGCTCATAACTAGCAAATTTAGCATGATCCGCGGTAACGAGCTAGTTAGTTTTTATGCGCTCGGTATCGATAAAAATCGCCTGATCAAGCCGCCTTTTTACATCGCGCTTGCCATCACGCTCATTTACGTTGGGCTAAATTTCACGCCTTTTGCCTATGCCTACGAGTACGGGCGAAACATCGTCAAACTCTCGATTTTATCGCGCACGAGCTCTGATATTTTCTTAAAATTCGAGGGCAAATTTGTCTATATGGACAGCCTAAATCCCGTTAGCGGCGAGGCTAAAGATGTGCGGATATTTGACATAAACGGCAGCAACTTACGCAGCGCTACCTTTGGCGAAAGCGCGAAATTTACAGATAACGCGTGGCTTTTAAAGAATGCTAAAATCGTAAATTTGCCGCAAAATATCAAGCTTGGCGAAAAGGGACTCGATATCAAAATGCCGAGCGAGCTAAAAACGCTTGAAAATTTTAAACCAAAAACGATAGAAAGCGCGTCGGCGGAGAGCTCGGCGATCACGATTCCCGATGCAGTGGATTACATTTTGGCGTTTAAAGACGAAGGTATCGGGCTAAATTCGACCAAAACTACGCTTTATAACCTCGCTTTCGCACCGTTTTTTGCGCCGTTTATGGTGCTCATCATTTACTATTTCTTGCCGGTTACCGGACGATTTTTTAATCTCGCCTTAAAAAGCTTTATCTTTACGATTGCCTCGCTTTGCGTCTGGGGCGCGCTTTTTGTGATGATGAGATTTGCTAGAAACGGCGTCGTCTCACCCGAAGTCGGCGTGCTTTTACCGATTATTTTACTCGGTGCTTACGCTTTTTATCTGCGTTTTGGGAGTCGTTAAGAGAGATTTAGGCAAAATTTCTGTAAAATCTAACTATTTTTAAACAAGGTCGGTTATGGATTTTACGAATTTGGCGCAAAAATACGGCACTCCTCTTTACGTTTACGATTTTGATTATATGGCGCACCGCTACGAATCGCTAAAAAACGCGTTTCACGCTAGAAAATCTCTCGTATGCTACGCCGTTAAGGCAAACTCAAATTTAAGCGTTTTGAAATTTTTAGCCGGGCTTGGAGCCGGGTTTGACTGCGTGAGCGTGGGTGAAGTTAGGCGTGCGCTGCTAGCGGGAGCTAAAAGCTATCAGATCATCTTAAGCGGCGTGGGCAAGCGCGACGACGAGCTTAAATTTGCGCTGGAAAATGAAATCTTGATGATAAATTTAGAAAGCGAAGCCGAGATGAACCGCCTAGAAGCTATCGCAAAGCAGCTCGGCAAGCCCGCTCGCATCAGCATCCGCGTAAATCCAGACATCGACGCCAAGACGCACCCCTACATCTCGACCGGACTAAATGAAAATAAATTCGGCGTAGATCTGCAAACAGCAAAAAAAATGTACCTTCACGCCAAAAACTCTCCGCATCTAGAACCGGTAGGCATCCACAGCCACATCGGATCGCAGATAACCGACATCAAACCCGTTATCGAAGCGGCAAAGATCGTGGCAAATTTGGCTCGCGAGCTAAAAGCTGCGCAAATCGATATCAATTTTTTTGACGTCGGCGGCGGTATGGGCATCGTTTACGGTGATGAGAGCGAGCCTGATCTATACGAATACGCGCAGGGCATTTTGGCAAATTTAAGCGGCCTAGACGTCACGGTAGTTTGCGAGCCTGGACGCTTTATCGTCGGCAACGCGGGATATTTTCTAACTAGCGTTCTTTACGAGAAATTTAACAAAAACAAGCGCTTTGTCATCGTAGACGGCGCGATGAACGATCTCATACGCCCGAGTCTTTATCAGGCTAGGCATAAAATTTTTGCTATTAGCGGTGGCAAGACTCTTTGCGAGTGTAAGACTGAGCAGCTTCGGGAGCCCAAATTTAGCCCTTGCGACGTGGTCGGACCGATCTGCGAGAGCGGCGATTTTTTAGCAAAAGATCGAAATTTACCGCCGCTAAACCCAGGCGATCTCGTCGTTATCAAATCAGCAGGTGCATACGGCTTTGCGATGAGCAGCAACTACAACACTCGTGGGCGCGCCGCGGAGGTTGCGGTAAAGGGCGGCGAGGACTTTTTGATAAGACGCCGCGAGAGCTTCGAGGACGTAGTGGCGCTGGAGCGAGAATTTTTAGGCTAGGGAGCGAAAATGCAAAACATAAACGACCTTAGAAGCGAGATAGATAAGATCGACGATGAGGTGCTAAGACGCCTAAACGAGCGCATGAATTTCGTGCGAAAGATCGGCGAGCTAAAGCAAACCAGCGGCAGCGCGATCTACCGCCCCGAGCGCGAAAGAGCGATCCTAAACCGCCTAGAGGGGCAAGACTCCGCCTTTTTAAACAAAGCCGCGATAGAAGCGATCTATCTTGAGATTTTTGCCGTCAGTAGAAACCTCGAGATGCCTGAAAAAGTCGCCTATCTAGGGCCTGAGGGCACCTACACGCACCAAGCCGCCGAGAGCCGTTTCGGTGCGATGAGCGCGTATTTGCCGCTAGCTAGCATCGAGGCGGTTTTTACCAAACTAAAGCACAAAGAGGCCAAATACGGCGTCGTGCCTATAGAAAATAACACCGAAGGTGCGGTAGGCGCCACGCTAGACTGCCTCGGACGGTTTGATAGCGTCAAGGTCGTGGCTGAAATTTACATGGATATCCACCACATTTTTGCAAGCAAATGCGAAAATTTAAAAGACATTAAACGCATCTACTCGCACCCGCAAGGCTACAATCAGTGCCGCAAATTTTTAGACGATCATATGCTTTCATCAGTCGAGTTTATCCCGGCAAAATCAACCGCGCAGGCCGCGCAGCTAGCCGGTAGCGAGCCAAATTCGGCCGCTATCTGTTCTAAGATCGCAGCCAAGCTTTACGGCGTGCCGATCTTGTTCGAGACGATCGAGGATAACGCCGCAAACCGCACGAGATTTTTTATATTAAGCGATTTTAAAAACGAGCGAGCGCAAAGAAATAAAACCTCTATCTTAGCAAAGACCGATCACCGTCCCGGCGGGCTAGTGGAGTTGCTGCTAGCCTTTAGAGACGAGGGCATAAATATAACCAAACTAGAGAGCCGCCCGATAAAACAGCGCGAATTTAAGGCGAATTTTTATATAGATTTCGAGGGGCACATCGACGACGACAACGTCCAAAAAGCTATACAAAAAGCGATAAGCTACGGCCATGAGATTGCATGGCTAGGAAGCTACGTCGCGTGGGAGGAATGAGATGAAATTTAACGAAAATTTGGCAAATTTAGTGAGCTACGAGGCGGGCAAGCCTATCGAGCTAGTCGTGCGCGAATACGGCATCGACGCCAAAGACGTCATCAAGCTAGCCAGCAACG
>ERZ773035.1313-NODE-1313-length-18177-cov-3.832690_pt1 | contig 18177 bp, 12 predicted proteins | sample MGYA00511487_ERZ773035 | MGnify/ENA primary metagenome ERZ773035 (study PRJEB29015, sample SAMEA2737985) | human oral metagenome | biome: human oral; feature: human-associated habitat; material: dental | place: China | collected 2024 ...
TATTGTTGACACAGAGGCACCGTTGGTGCGTGGAGAAACAGAGGATATTTGCGAGTTTTATTAATACTTTGGTCTACTTCATTACAAAGAAGTGGTTTGCAAGATTACTTAAAAACGTTTATTACCAAAGCTATCAGCAACACGTACACTACGGCTCTGTCGCTCTTTGTGCCTTCGGCACCTCCGTGAGATTGTCTGCTTTCACCTCCGTGTTCTCCCCCTCTCTGTGTGCCTTTTATATGTAGTAGGCTTACTTTATCACTCCATATTTCGGAAGAACCACAAAAATAACGAGCTCTCCACACCCTTTTCATAAGGAAGGAGGGGCGATGTCTTAGATATATCCCCTCTCCATATACGCTTCTGTATGTAAAGAAAAATCTAAAGCTAAAAATTGAAAGGGCTCAAATAACATTCAAATTAACGCCTAATTAGCTTGCTAAAGATGCCCTTTTGAGGTCTTACTAACGCCCTTTTGAAGTCCAATTAAGCACCTTTTACAACACTATTTTTCAACTACCTGATTACTTGATAGTTACAAGAGTCATCGAAAACACCATTTTTAACCTAAAAGTAAGACATCAAACGCATTATTTTGTCATAATATTTCATACATAAATACCGCTTATTTATGTGCTATGTATCTACCGTAAATTATACTATTCATTAAAGAAAGCACAGATAAAAAGTTATGAAAAAGCCAAAACAGAGTATCTATGAGCGTACACATCCATAAAGAAGAGCATTTTATCGTACAGAAATCGCACGAAAAGAAATAAAACACAAATTTTTGGAACTTCCTCCCTTTTTATCTATCTTTGCGAATCATAATAAAGTTATAAGAACAAAATAGAATCATTATTAAAACATTTATTTATCATCTTATGAAACGATTTCTTTATTTATTCCTATCTGGAATTGCACTATTGACAGCTTGTCAAAACAATCCCTCTAAGCAAACAGATAAAGACATACAAAATATTGACAGCATAAAGCAGGAAACAAAGGCTGACAGTATAAAACAAACAGCTAACATCGACAGCATAAAACAGGTTCTTGCAAAGACTACTGACCCTCTGAAACGCATTAAACTTCATGAGCAAGTTATTGACCTTACAATTGAAGCTGCAACACCAGAGGAGCGTTGTAGAATCTTTGATGATTTTAATACACAAGTGGAAAAAGAGTTAGCTAAAATCAACGAGCATGAAAGCTATTTCCTTGACCACTATTACGAATTTAGGATGGATGATGAAGGTAATGAGAAAGAGCCACATGATTCCATAATACAGAAGGAACAATATTATAAGAAGTACGGCATAGATGTAGAAGATTTGGGAGAGGGAATAGTAGAACTTGCACCTCCAACCAAGTTCTATACTAAGTATGTCAAGCGTTTACCTAAGTACTACCAAGACTTTTGGCACCTATTAAAGGACAGTGAGAACATTACCCCAGATGCTGCATTGATAATCTCTTGGCGAGAGTTGGGGAATCTAATTGCACGATACGAGGCTTACGTAAAGGCTAATCCAACGCAGAAAGAATTAATCTGTAGATTACAGGAGGATTATAAATTCCTTCAATCAGTTTATCTGTTCGGCGTTGATAACACGCCTATATCTTACGATGACATACATTTAGACAAAGATGTGAAGAAAGAATGGGAACGATTTATAAAGACATATCCTAACAGTCCGACAACACCTTTTGCAAAAAAAATGCTTCAGCAAAAGAAATTCGATGATTTAGAACACATGTATGATAAGCTAACAAAGTTTCAGGAGACGTCAAACTATCCTTTGCTTAAGGCTTGTCCCGCTAAGAAAGAGAGGATACGTAGAGGTTATTTAATCCTATATTGGCACACGTATCCTTATAAAAAGAGGTATTATCTTCGTTTAAAAGACTTAGATTAATCTTAAAGAATAAAGACATTTTTAATCCAAATCGATCATAAGAGATTAAATCTCCATAAAATCATAATGGTCGATTTGGATTAAAAAGCTGTTATGTTAATTGTTTTTAACACACCATACCCTATTATTTTCAAAGTTAAGTTTGCAGTTATCGTTTATTTTTATTTACTTTGCAGGTCTTGAAATAGTAACTAAAAACAGAACATCATGGCAAATACCGAAGAGACACACTATGCGTGTGGACTGAAGAAAGAAGACTTCCAAACGACAATAGACGGTAAGAAAACCGATCTTTATGTACTCAGAAATGCCAAGGGCAATGAGGTTGCAGTCACTAATTACGGTGGTGCGATTGTTGCTATTATGGTTCCTGACAAAGAAGGTAAATTAGCAAATGTCATTCAAGGACATGACAATATACAAGAGGTTATCGCCTCACCAGAGCCTTATCTTTCAACACTTATTGGCCGTTATGGCAACCGTATTGCTAAAGGTCGTTTCCAGTTGAACGGAAAGGAGTATAAACTTGCTATTAATAATGGTCCTAACTCTCTACATGGAGGTAAGAAGGGCTTTAACGCAAAGGTATGGGATGCAGTACAAGTTAACGACCACGCCGTTGTTTTGAAGTACATTTCTTCTTATGGAGAGGAAGGCTATACAGGCGAAGTTGAAGTATGGGTAGCCTATTCATTCTCTGATAACGACGAACTCATTATCAAGTATTCTGCAAAGACAAACAAGAAGACGATTATCAATCTTACCAGTCATGGATTCTTCTCTTTGGCAGGTATTGCTAATCCTACACCAACAATTGACGACTTAGAATGCCAGATAAACGCAGACTTCTATCTTCCTATTGACGAAACATCTATCCCAACAGGTGAGATTTTGAAGGTAGCTGGTACTCCATTCGACTTCCGTGAGTCAAAGGCAGTAGGTCAGGATATCGACGCTGACCACGAACAGATTAAGAATGGCGCAGGTTACGACCACTGTTTCGTACTGAATAAGAAGGAAGAAGGCGAGCTATCATTCGCTGCACGCATCAAAGAGCCAAAGAGTGGCAGAACAATGGAGGTGTATACAACAGAGCCAGGTGTTCAGGTATATACCCATAACTGGGCTGACGGCTATAAGGGACAGCATGGTGCAACCTTCCCACGTCGCAGTGCTATCTGCTTCGAAGCACAGCACTTCCCAGACAGTCCAAACCATCCTTATTTCCCTTCAGTCATCTTAGAGCCATGTAAGGAGTACACACAGAGAACGATTTATAAGTTCGGTGTAGAGAAATAAGCATCTAAAAAGGAAATAATAAATAAAAATTGAAATATCAAAATGGAAAATCAAACTAACAAGAAAGGAACCTTGGTGGCAATTATCACCATGATGTTCTTATTTGCGATGATCTCTTTCGTAACCAATATGGCGGCACCATTTGGTTCAATTTGGAAGCAGCACTATGACTGGGCTTGTATGATGGGTAACATGATGAACTTTGCAGCTTACCTTTTCATGGGTATTCCAGCAGGTATGATGATTACAAAATACGGATATAAGAAGACTGCTCTTGTTGCTTTGGCACTTGGTTTATTCGGTATTGCCATCCAATATGGTTCCAGTAGAATGGATGGAAACGAAATCAGCACATACGTAGTTTACCTTGTCGGTGCCTTCGTTTGCGGTTTCTGCGTTTGTATCTTGAACACCGTTGTAAACCCAATGTTGAACCTTCTTGGTGGTGGTGGTAACCGTGGTAACCAGCTTATCCAGACGGGTGGTTCGTTGAACTCACTCGCAGCGACGCTGACTCCAATGCTCGCAGGTTCTATGATTGGTGAGATTACTAAGAGTACATCACTTGAGGTTGTATCACCATTGTTGCTTATCGCCTTAGTTATCTTTGCAGTATCATTCGTTATCGTTTGGTTTACACAGTTGACAGAGCCAGAAACAGAGAAGACAGACGTCGTTGGTGGTATCAAGGAGGCTTTACGTTATCGTCAGTTGTTGCTCGGTATCATTGCTATCTTCTTCTACGTAGGTGTTGAAGTTGGTATTCCTGGTCAGCTCTTTTTCTACCTCAGTGAGCCAGTTGCAAAGGGCGGTGTACTTGGTAGTGCAGCAACAGCAGGTCTGATTGCAGGTGTTTATTGGATGTTGATGCTCGTAGGTCGCTTCGTTAGTGCCTTCATCAGCGGTAAGGTATCATCTCGTATGCAGTTGACCGTAACCTCAGCAGTAGCCCTCCTCCTCTTGCTCGTGGCTATCTTCATGCCAGAGGATGTAAAGATGAGCCTTTCAATTCCTAACCTTGCAGAGAGCACATTCGACCAGGTAGAGGTCCCAACAAAGGTATTGTTCATCATCCTTTGTGGTATCTGTACATCAGTTATGTGGGGTGTTATCTTCAACCTCGCTACCGAAGGCCTTGGTAAATACACAGCAACAGCTTCTGGTCTCTTCATGACCATGGTTGTTGGTGGTGGTGTAATGCCATTGATTCAGAACCTTATGGCAACAAAGGTAGGCGACATTCAGAGCTACTGGCTCATCGTTGGTATGTTGGCTTACATGCTCTTCTACGCATTAGTAGGCTCACATCCTTCAAAGAAGGCGTAAAACATACATCTTTATAATGGCAGGCATTACGCTTGCCATTATAAAGAGATATATACATAAAACCCTAACTATCATTCAAAACATTACTAACATGGACATAGAATTCGTAAGAAGCCGTTTTATTAAGCATTTCGACGGCAAAACTGGAAACATTTATTTCTCACCAGGACGTATTAACCTTATTGGCGAACACACTGATTATAATGGTGGTTTCGTATTCCCAGGTGCAGTAGACAAGGGCATTATGGCAGAGGTTCGTCCTAATGGTACAAACACTGTTATGTGCTACTCTATCGACCTTAAGGACCGTGTAGAGTTCAAAGTTGACGACCCAGAGGGTCCACGCGCTACATGGGCACGTTTCATTTATGGTATGGTACAGGAGTTTAAGGCACTTGGTGTTGACGTAAAGGGTTTCAACATTGCCTTTGCTGGTGACGTTCCTCTCGGTGCAGGTATGAGTTCATCTGCTGCTATGGAGAGCTGCTTCGGATGCGCATTGAACGACTTGTTTGCTGATAATAAGATATCAAAGTGGGACATCGCACTCGCTGGTCAGGCTACAGAACACAAGTATATCGGTGTGAACTGTGGCATCATGGACCAGTTTGCAAGCGTCTTCGGTCAGGAAGGTAAGCTGATGCGCCTTGACTGCCGCAGCCGTGAATTCGAGTATTTCCCATTCAATCCACAGGGTTATAAGCTCGTTCTTGTCAACTCAAAGGTTAAGCACGAACTTGTTGGTAGCCCATATAACGATCGTCGCAGAAGCTGTGAGAATGTTGTTGCAGCTATCGCTAAGCAGTTCCCAGAGAAGAAGTATGAGACATTGCGTGATGCTAATTGGGACGAGTTAGAGGCTGTTAAAGACAAGGTTAGTGCTGAAGACTACCAGCGTGCACACTTCGTTCTCGGTGAGAAGGAGCGCGTACTCGCTGTTTGTGACGCACTTGTTGCTGGTGACTATGAGACAGTTGGTCAGAAGATGTATGAAACACATCACGGACTTAGCAAGGAATATGAGGTAAGCTGCGAAGAACTTGATTTCCTCAACGACGTTGCTAAGGAGAATGGCGTAACTGGTTCCCGCATCATGGGTGGTGGCTTCGGTGGTTGTACCATCAACCTCGTTAAGGATGAGTTGTATGACAAGTTCATTGCTGACGCAACAGAGAAGTTCACAGCAAAGTATGGTCATGCCCCAGAAGTCTATCCTGTGGTTATCAGTGAAGGTTCTCACAAGGTTTGTTAAGAGCATAATGGCATCTAACGAGGTGTCATTTTCATCGATATTTAATTAGTATAAGGGCTGGATTCAACATAAGAAGTTCAGCCCTTAGCTAAAAATAAGCGACATAAACACATGGAGTAATCCAACTGATGAAAACCTTTAAATCCCAATACACAACAAAAAAGATATTACTACCTAACCAAGAGATATTTACAAGTTTACATCTCATATCAAAACCTACAACATGAATAAATACTACAAAGGTGAACCCAAACTATTAGTTTCGGTCGACTGCATCGTACTCGGGTTCGAAAACAAGAAGCTACAGTTACTCGTTGGTAAGCGTAAGGTTGAACCGTACAGCGGAAAACTATCTCTCTACGGCGGATTCGTTAGAGAAGACGAGAGCTTGAAAGAGGCTGCCAACAGAGTTCTTTTCCAATGCACGGGCATCAATGACATCTATATGCGACAGGTAGGAGCTTTCGGTGAAACCGACCGTGACCCTGGTGATCGTGTCATCTCAATTGCTTATTGCGCGCTTATCAATGTGTCTGACTACGACCATAAGCTATTGGAAGAGAACGACCTACAGTGGGTTGACATCAACAATTTACCAGAGCTATATGGTGACCACATCGAAATGGTACACATAGCATTGAGCCAACTCCGCAAACTCATCAATAAAGACCCACTCGGTTTCAATCTTCTCCCAGAACTCTTCACGCTCACACAGCTTCAGAATGTCCACGAAGCGATTATGGGTGTTGAGATTGACAAACGCAACTTCCGTAAGCGTATCAAGCAAATCGACTTCATTGAGAAGACAAAGTATATTGATAAGATAACCAGCAAGCGTGGTGCCGCATTGTATTGCATCAACAAACAAGCCTATTCAGACGCCTCACTATAACCTTCATAGGAAGGCTAACGATAGAAGCGTTTAGATAAGATAACCTATAAAAAGGGTATATCAAATGTTAAAAGGTCACTGACAAACATTCTGATATACCCTTTTATCGTATTCCTATCCATCCTTTGCCACTTCTCTTATACCTCATTGCATACCTGCTCACCCACAAAATGATTCGTACTAACGCCCCGCACCAGTTGTGCGAAGTCTCCGCACACTATGTGCGAAGCCTTAGCACAACTATAAAAGGTGACGATAACGACATCATCCAACACTGAAACAAGCTACTGCGAAAGGATGATGGATTACGATAAAACAGTCATAAAACAACTACTCATCAACCAATCGGAGCAAAGCAAATACTAAGCTTTAGGCATTTTTGGATATTTTGGGGAAAATAGTAAGTTTATTATTTTGATGTCTCCATATTTATCTTTATATTTGCATTATAATTTAAAAATCCTATCTATTTATGAATGACAAGCATTTGATGGACCAAGCAGCGGATAACATCAGAATTCTCGCAGTGTCAATGGTTGAAAAAGCTAAATCAGGACACCCTGGTGGCGCTATGGGCGGTGCCGACTTTATCAACGTTCTCTTCTCTGAATTTCTCGTCTTTGACCCTGATCAGCCTGAGTGGACAGGACGTGACCGATTCTATCTCGACCCAGGTCACATGTCACCAATGCTCTATGCAGCGTTAACACTCCAGAGAAAGTTCACAATTGACGATATAAAGCAATTCCGTCAGTGGGGATCAATCACACCAGGTCATCCTGAGAGAGATATCGCACATGGCATCGAGAACTCTTCTGGTCCACTTGGACAAGGCCATGCCTACGCTGCCGGTGCAGCAGTTGCTGAGAAATTCCTTGAAGCACGACTTGGTCACACCATGATGCAACACAAAATTTATGCCTTTATCTCTGACGGTGGTGTCCAAGAAGGTATTAGTGCAGAGGTAGGACGATTGGCAGGAAACTTAGGACTCAACAATCTTATTATGTTCTATGACGCCAATAACATTCAGCTTTCTACTGAGTGTGGAGCGGTTATGAACGAAGATACTGGCATGAAATATCGTGCTTGGGGATGGAATGTGTTGGAGATTGATGGCAATAATCCAGACGCTATCCGTGAAGCACTTGTAGCTGCTAACAAGGAAGAAAGCCGCCCTACGCTTATCATCGGTAGGACTATTATGGCAAAAGGAGCATTGCAGGCTGACGGTAGTAGCTACGAAAACAGCATTAAAACACATGGTGCACCATTGGGTGGTGACGCCTATAGAAATACAGTAAAGAATCTTGGTGGTGACGTTGAGGACCCATTCAAGATTTTCCCAGAGGTTCAGAAGCTTTATGATGACCGTGCAGCAGAACTCAGAAAGATTGTTGCTGAGCGTCATGCAGCTGAAGCACAATGGGAAAAAGAGAACCCTGAGAAGGCGGCACAGATGCGTGAGTGGTTCTCTGGCAAGGCTCCAAAGATTGACTGGAGTGGCCTTGTACAGAAGCGCGACATTCCTACACGTAATGGTTCTGCAGCTTGTCTCGGTGTTATCGCAGAGCAAGTTCCTAACATGATCGTGTCATCAGCCGACCTCAGTAACTCTGATAAGACAGATGGTTTCCTGAACAAGACACACGCACTCACACGTGATGACTTCAGCGGAGCCTTCTTTCAGGCTGGTGTTAGCGAGTTGGCAATGGCATGTATGTGTATCGGTATGATGCTTCATGGTGGTGTCATCACTGCTATGGGAACCTTCTTTGTGTTCTCAGACTATATGAAACCAGCTATTCGTATGGCTGCTCTCATGCGGACTCCAGTTAAGTTTGTATGGAGTCATGACGCTTTCCGCGTTGGTGAGGATGGTCCTACACACGAGCCAGTAGAGCAAGAAGCACAGATTCGACTGATGGAGAAGTTGCAAAACCACGCTGGACAAGACTCTGTTCGTGTGCTTCGTCCTGCCGATAGTGATGCTGCAACCGTTTGCTGGCAGATGGCTATGGAGAACATGGAAACCCCAACAGCACTCATCTTCTCTCGTCAGAATGTGAAGAGTTTGCCAGAGGGAACAGACTATCAGCAGACTCGTAAGGGTGCATACATCGTAACAGGCTCTGACGAGCAGTTTGATGTTATCCTCGTTGCAAGCGGTTCTGAGGTTTCTACCTGCGTTGCTGGAGCTGAGTTGTTGCGTAAGGACGGAGTGAAGGTACGTGTCGTAAGCGCACCATCAGAGGGTCTCTTCCGCCGTCAGAGTAAGGAGTATCAGGAGCAGATTCTGCCAAGAGACGCTAAGATTTTCGGTCTAACAGCAGGTTTGCCAGTGACGATCGAGGGCTTAGTTGGTGCCAATGGAAAGGTATTCGGCCTTAACAGCTTCGGTTTCTCAGCACCTTACACAGTCTTGGATGAGAAGTTAGGCTTCACTCCAGAGAATGTATATAAGCAAGTAAAAGCATTTTTAGCATAAACGTTTAACCTGAGTCTCTAAGTTCATCACCGAAGGCGGAGGCTCATAAAAACCTAAACAGCTTATGGAAATTAAGACAGTAGGAGTTGCTTGCGACCACGCGGGCTATCCATTAAAGCAGTTCGTTATCCAGTATTTGGAAGAGCACAAGTATGCATATAAGGACTTTGGCTGTAATAGCGATTTAAGTTGCGACTATCCTGACTATGCTCACCCATTGGCTGAAGCCATTGAGAGTGGTGAAGTTTATCCTGGTATCGCTATCTGTGGTAGTGGTGAGGGTATGGCAATTGCACTTAACAAGCACCAAGGTGTACGCGCTGGTTTGGTATGGAACAAGGACGTTGCAGAGTTGACTCGTCAACATAATGATGCAAATGTTGCTGTACTTCCTGGCAGATTTGTCGATAATAAGACAGCAGAGAAGATTCTCGATGCGTTCTTCAAAGCAAGCTTCGAGGGTGGCAGACACGAGCGTCGTGTTAAGAAGATTCCTGTTCAACAGGGATAATCATAGCTTTGTCTGATTGAATAAGACAAACAAAAGATAAACAGTTAAGGGTGTTCAGAGGATTCTGGACACCTTTCTTTTTTTCGTCATTAATGCCAACTCGGTAGGAAGAAACCTACACACAGCCATATTCATTCCTATTATTTATTAGCTCCTACCCCTCTCTTAATTTTTTGTTGCACATGTTATTTGCCCTTACAACAGGCATATCAGTCTATATCAAGGTAGATAAAACCTCCTTCAACTCCGTTCCTCTGTGTGAAATTTATCTCTCAAAGGTAAAGAAATATATTTACAAACCCTTCTAAGAAAAGGTAAGGAAATAGCTTAAAAGCATGTCCTTTCACCACCGCCGTAACTCTTTTGTTATCAAGTAGTTGCAAAATAGGATTTTAAAAGGTGCTTAATAGGATTCTAAAAGGGCGTTAGTAAGACCTCAAAAGGGCACCTTTTGCAAGCCAAAAGGGCGTTATTTGCAAGCCGTTTGGTGGTCTTTATAAAATCAGTATGTGAAAAATTCGGACAAAAGAGAATTTATCCGGAGTTTGAATGAATAGAGGTTGTCTTTACGTTTAGCTCTTTAATCCCACTCGTTTATTAGACCACAATAGACCAATTTCAGTTTAAGAGATAAAAAACAGAGCAACTCTAAGTTTCTGACTGTAAACTTAGAATTGCTCTGTGTGCCGTATTATATGATAGCTTTAGCTTATCACTTCCTATCTCGGAGGAACCTTATTTGTCTCAATAACAAAGATGTAGCAGACTATATCAAGCTAAAAAGCGAGATAAAGTGCCAACAAGAAGATGATAGAAGTTGGGAGACCATACCACACATAGTAGCAATAATGCGTATTGTAATCTACTAATTAGTTTGGCTTAAATAGCCCCCACTCCTTCAATTTTACTTCATGTGACATTCACACTGTGAGGAAACAGGGTTATTCCCCTTCCTCATCCGTGTTCACTTCTTCAGGGAGATGGAAGCGATACTTGCGTGCAAAGACATCACCCACCTTATTAATCTCAAGGAAGGTAGTGCCACCACCTACGCCAAACGTACCAGAAAGATAAGCAATCTTATCTTCTAACTCAATGTAACCCTTCTGACGAAGCATGCGCAAGGCTGCTGTAAACATCTCCTCATTTGACTTATAACGATGCTGATAAACTGCAATAACACCGTAGCTAAGGTTCAACCAACGCTGTACCTTATCCTTGTAGCAGATAGCTAAGACTGGGTGTGGGCCACGGAAAGCAGCAAGATTACGCGCTGTTTGACCTGTCTCGCTATCGGTGATAATACCCTTTACACCCAACTGTTCAGTAGCCTCGATAGCACTTCTTGACAAGAACTCACGCTGATCATTCTGGTTGACCATCGGGACAGTTACATGTCCACGCTTATGTGCATCCTGCTCCGCTGCTTCAGCAATACGAGCCATTGTCTGTACAGCCTCAACAGGATACTTACCGCTTGCTGTCTCACCACTCAACATCAACGCATCGGTATGGCTATAGATAGCATTCGCAATGTCAGTAACCTCAGCACGCGTAGGACGAGGATTGTTAATCATCGTGTGCAACATCTGAGTAGCCACGATAACAGGCTTCTTCTTCAAGATACACTTATTGATAATGCTACGCTGAATACCAGGAATCTGCTCGATAGGCACCTCAATACCCAAGTCACCACGTGCAATCATGATACCGTATGAAGCATCGATAATCTCGTCAATATTGTCTACACCCTCTTGATTCTCAATCTTTGAGATAATCTTAATATCAGAGTTATGCTCGTCAAGAATCTTCTGAACCTCACGAACATCAGCTGCTGAACGAACGAAAGAGTGAGCGATGAAGTCGATATCCTCCTCTATTGCCAACAAAATATTAGCCTTATCCTTCTCTGTTAAGGCAGGAAGTTCAATATGTTCACCAGGTACATTCACACTCTTGTGTGAGCCAAGCTCACCTTCATTCTGCACCTGTGCGACTAACATTGGACCTGCACTCTCAACGATCAGCATATCCAATGCACCGTCATCAAAAAGAACGTGGTCGCCAACCTTCACATCACGTGCAAAGTCAGGGTAAGAAACATTAATAATGTCCTTTGTTGACTCCATCTCAGGACGACCGAAAACCTTAACCATATCACCCACCTTATAGTGAATAGGCTCAGCTACAGCAGTGGTTCTCACCTCTGGTCCCTTGGTATCAATCAGCAAAGCCACATGCTGAGACACAGCACGTGTATTGCGAATAATCTCCTTAATACCTTCAGGAGTTGCATGTGCCGTATTCATACGTACGACATTCATACCTGAGAAGAAAAGCTTTCTTAGGAAGTCAACATCACAGCGACGGTCGCTAATAGAACATACTATCTTTGTCTGTTTCATAAAATTGAGTGTGTTATTGTTTAATTTGACATTGCTGAGAAAATAATATATAAGAGTGATGACATGAGAATAACGAACAACAAGAAGCAAACAAAGATGATGGTTACTTTCTTTCCCAGTCCGCCCTTCGATGTTTTTTTATCCATCGCAGGTCTGACTTGTCCTTGCGTGTTATCCCTTTCCACTTGTACATGGTTCACAGTGGCAGTTGTCTCAGCAGCACTACCACTTGGCGCACCCATCTGCGGGGTTGCGACCGTCATACTCTCACCACAATAGGGGCAATTACATCTTAGCGTATTACCACCCTCCGCCTCTATTACAAAGGGACGATGACAATGTTTACAGGCTATCTGAAATTGCATTTAAACCTCCTTTCGTCTGTTATTATCTTACGTCGTCAATGAGAATATGCCCATCTTGCGATAGCACTTTCACCTGACGATATTCCGTTTCACCATCTTGCGACAGTCTCACTTTATACCAATTATCATCAATCGCCTCAACCTTGAGGTTGCGCTGAAGTTGATTAAAGTCTGGCTCTGTAGCCGTATTTCCAAAGGCACCCCACCACACAGTCGCCTCATCAACATCATAGTCATAAGAGCCTTGAGTGCCAAAAACCATTCGATGACAGTAATCTGTGAGATAACGACTGTAGAAGTCTGCATCCGCATCCTCCGTAAGAACAGCTTTCTTATAGAATGACTCTAAGAATCTGCAGATACTCTTTCGCTTATCATCCTGTCGTTGTGCCTCAGCTTCTTGCGCCTCAATCTGCGCACGAACCTGCATCATAGAGTCTGCCTGAGCCTTGCGTTGCGCTTGAAGTTCCTGCTGAGCAGCTTCCTTCTGGTTGTTCCAATAGATGTAGCCAAAGACTGCCAAGCCTCCTAAGATGAGAACTATCAAGATAGTAAGCAAGACTTTCAGTGTAGAACCAGAGTCTTTCTGCTCTCCTTGCCCCATGATAGGTTGTTGTACAGAAGGGGTAACAGGACTTGCCAATGTAGGCAAGTTGACAAGCAATGACTGTCCACAATAAGGACAATTGCAATGTATTTTATCATTGCCATCGGCCGTAATCATAAACGTGCGATTGCATTTATTACAAGTTACATTATATTGCATATGCTACCACTTCTTAAGAACAATGATTAGTGAGGACAAAGGGTTAACAACATCCCTAATAGTCTAACACGGTTTATCTCGTGCAAAATTAATAATTTTCTTCCATATTTGGAAATGTTTTAAGCAATAATATAAGGTCAATTTTACGAACAAATGCGAAACTTATAATATAAAACTCTACAATAAGAAACTACTATCTACACTGCGTTTAGGGCTTAGCACCACTGGTGTTTAGCCTTAGCACACGATGTGCAGAGCATCAGCACACAATGTGCGCAGTACCTCTAACCCCACTTAAAAATAAGGAAGAAGGGGCGTTAAGTTCGTCATCGTAAATAGAAGATGTCACAAGACGATTACGTAACAAAGTCTTTTTCTTCAAAAGGTAGCAACCCTTCTATCCATTGAGGTCGAACTTCTCCTTCTTTTTCATTCGTTTCGGGCGAAGAAACAGAGAGCCCCATCAGGCGGATAGGACGGTTATGATAGTCCGTATCTTTTAATAATTGCTTGGCAAGAGGGAGGATATCATCTTTCGTTCGGAGGACTTTATCCTGTGTAAGACTGCGTGTTATCTGCGTTGTAGCATCCCACTTCAGTTTTAGTGTGAGGGTTCTACCCTTAAAATCTTTCGCTTTGATTCGTTCAACTAACTCCAAAGTGATGTGATAGAGTTCGATGATAATCTTCGATTCGATATGTAAATCTTCAAGAAAAGTGCGCTCACAGCCCACAGACTTACGCTCATAGGCAACGATAACAGGACGATTGTCAATGCCACGTGAGAAATCATAGTAGACATTACCCATCTTACCAAACACCTGCACAAGGTGTTCTCGTGATATTTGTCGTAGTTGTTCTCCTGTGAACACTCCCATTCCATGCATTCGTTCAGCCGTTTTTGGACCAACGCCCCACAGCTTCTCAACAGGGAGTTTACCGATAAAATCAAGCGCACGGTCGGGATGTACCGTGAAGATTCCATTTGGTTTGCGCATATCAGAGGCTATCTTAGCCAACAGTTTGTTGTAGCTTATTCCTGCAGAGGCAGTTAGCGAGGTACGCTCGAATATCTTTTGCTTGATTTCTTTCGCTATATCGACAGCTAATTCTATCCCTTTTTTATTCTCCGAAACATCAAGAAAAGCCTCATCCAGTGAGATTGGCTCAACCAAATCGGTGTATTCATGAAAGACAGCATGAATCTGTCGTGACACTTCTTTGTATCTATCGAAATGTGAAGAGACAACAATTAGCTGCGGACAACGCCTTTTCGCCTGCGCCATTGACATGGCGGAATGAACACCAAAAGGACGAGCCTCGTAGCTGGCAGTCGACACCACGCCACGTGGACCATCGAAACCGACAGCGATAGGCTTCCCCTTCAGTTCAGGATTGTCCCTTTGCTCAACCGAAGCAAAGAAAGCATCCATGTCAATGTGAATAATTTTACGCATGATAGTACCCTGTTCTCTATGCAAAGATACGGCTAAGATGTGGAAAGATAAGGATTTTTGATTAATAAATAAATAAAAAAGCGTATCTTTGCAACAAAATAACGAAAATAGAGTTATAATAACCATACGGACCAAAGTACGAATAACCAAATGAGAGAAAACGAGAGTCATGATGCCATGGGAAAGCTTCAACGCTGTTTGAAGCGTGCTTTTGACATTGTTGGTGCGCTCATAGGACTTATCATCTGCTCTCCTCTATTTCTCTTCATCAGTATTCTTATTACTTATCAAAGCAATGGACCGATATTCTTCCGACAGATACGTATTGGATATAAAGGACGTCCATTTGCTATCTTTAAGTTTCGTACAATGAGCAGTGTTGTGGAGGAAGAGGGTCCGCAACTTGTTGCAAAATGTGACAGTTCGAACTCTACTCGATTGGAACAGTTCCTGCGTGGACATCACTTAGACGAACTACCACAACTATGGAATGTGCTCAGAGGTGACATGTCGTTCGTGGGTCCGCGCCCTGAACGTAAGTTCTTTATCGACAAGATTATCGAACAAACCGACCGCTATCAGCTCATCTATCAGATGCGACCGGGACTTACTTCTGAGGCAACACTCTACAATGGTTATACCGATACGATGGAGAAAATGCTCCGACGAATGGAGATGGACATCCATTACTTGGAACATCGCACTTTGTGGTTGGACTTTACCATCGTCATTAAGACGGTTCTAAAAATTGTTACTGGAAAGAAATTCTAAACAGAAAGATGAAGAAATATATTCTATTTGTATTACTCGCATTATGTTCTTTGAACGGTTTTGCACAGTCGTCTATGACGGATACGCAGGTAATGGACTTCGTGCAGAAGGAGCATAAGAAAGGTACACCACAGGCGCAGATTGTCACCAAGCTCATGCAGAGTGGTGTAGACATCTCGCAGATACGCCGTGTGAGAAACATATACGAGAAGATGCAGAAAGGAAATGCTGCTTTTGGAGCCGCAAAAGAGGGTACGACAACGGATCGTAGTCGTACAAATAACGGACAGACAAGTCCTACGACTCCTCCAGGAAAGAGCAAACGACAAATCGCTGATGCGACACTCGATGATTACAATAACAACGAGCAGGAGATAAACAGATACTCTGAGGGACGTATCTCGCCTAATCGTTCGTGGACAAACACCTACGATGAGAACGATGGTGAGTACCTGAAGATGCAGGCTGAGATGAATGATTGGATGCCACAGGACACTGCTGCGATGTATGAAAACCTACTGAAGCAGCTGAGTCGTAACCGTAAGAAGGTTTGGGGGCGTGACATCTTTAATAATAAGAGTCTTTCTTTTGAACCAAACATGAATATGGCACTGCCCCGCAACTACCGTATTGGTCCCGGTGATGCTGTGTTTATCGATGTATATGGTGCTTCACAGAAGTCTTACCAGACAACGGTTGCCCCTGATGGTTACGTCACCTTGGAGGGTTTCGGTCCTGTTCAGGTGAGTGGTTTGACTGTGGGACAGGCGAATAACCGCATCCGTGAGAAGATTGGTAAACGTTTTAGTAGTTCGAACATACGCCTCTCTGTTGGTCAGACCCATACAATCATGGTAAATGTTGTGGGTGAAGTGAAGACCCCAGGAACCTATACACTATCGGCTTTTGCCACTGTCTTCAACGCACTTTATATGGCTGGCGGTATCGGTGACTTAGGAACACTGCGTAATATCAAGGTATATAGAGGAGGAACACTCATCACTACGGTTGACGTATACGACTTCCTTCGTCGAGGTCATCTGAGTGGTAACGTACGATTGGCTGATAACGACGTCATCGTTGTTGGTCCTTACGAGATGCTTGCACAGATTAGCGGTAAGGTAAAACGCCCAATGTTCTATGAGATGAAACGCGGCGAAAGCCTTGGAACACTCATCGGTTATGCGGGTGGATTTGCTGGTGATGCCTATACACGTTCGGTACGTGTACGCAGAAAGACGGGTCGCCAGTATTCTATCTTCAATGTTAATGAGTTTGACATGCGCAACTTCCGTGTCGCTGACGAAGACTCAATCAGTGTTGACTCGGTTATTCCAAGATACGAAAACATGGTGGAAATCAAGGGAGCCGTGTTCCGCCCGGGTATGTATGAGGTTGGTGGACGAATCAACAGCGTACGTGGATTGATTGAAGCAGCAGACGGATTGACTGAGGTAGCATTTGCTCCACACGCTGTTTTACACCGCAAGAAGGCTGACCGCACATTAGAAGTTATCTCGGTAGATGTGGACGGAATCCTTACGGGTCGTGTGGCTGACATCCCTATACAAAACGAAGATGTACTCTTCATCCCTACACGTACGGATGCACAGGAGCAACGAACCATAACCATTCATGGCGAAGTTCTCTATCCAGGTATCTATCAATATGCTGATAATGAGTCGTTAGAAGACTTCATCCTACAAGCTGGAGGGCTGAAACAGAGTGCCTCTACGGTGAGAGTAGATGTGTCACGTCGTATCACAAACCCACAAGCCTTGACGCCAGACTCTATCATCGCTCGCACCTACTCCTTCTCTCTACGTGACGGCTTTGTCATCGATGGTGCGCCAGGTTTCGTTCTTGAACCTTACGATGAGGTGTATGTACGTAAGAGTCCAGGTACAACCAATCAGCAGAATGTTAGTATTGAAGGTGAGGTTGTGTTTGCAGGAAACTACACACTAACATCAAGAAAGATGCGCCTAAGCGATATTTATAAGGCTGCAGGTGGTGCAACAGAACTTGGATATATCAAAGGTGCACGCTTAGAGCGTCGCCCTACTCCATCCGAACGCATACGAATGGAGAATATCTATAAGGTGCAGTTGGAACAGCAACATAAGAACATGGTAAACTTAGCTGTGAAAACTAAGGATGCAGGTGTTCTTCAAGCAATACAAGAAAATAACAAGAAATTAGAGGAGAAGTTCAAAGTTCCTGATGTATATCCTGTTGGTATCGAGTTAGATAAGGCGATAGCTAATCCAGGAAGTGATGCCGACATCGTTCTTCGTGAGGGCGATCGCATCATCATTCCACAATACAATGGAACCGTTAAGATTAATGGTGCGGTTATGTTCCCTAACTCTGTCGGTTATGTTGAGGGCAAGAGCGTTGCTTACTATATCGATCAGGCTGGTGGTTTCGCCAGTGATGCGAAAAAAAGCAACACCTATATCCTCTACATGAACGGTATGTTAGCGAAGGTAGGCCACAATGCTAAGGTACGTCCAGGCTGCGAAATCATTGTTCCAACAAAGATACAAAGCAAGATGAGCCTTGCTGAAACCCTCAGCGTCGGTTCAAGTGCTGCCAGCATCGCAGCCGTCATTGCAACGATTGCAAGCTTGCTAAAGTAAGAAATTATCTCTATCAACAAGGCTGTGAACAATATTTTGTAGTCAATAAAAAAGAAGTTAGGTCAATGCAAATTGCGCAGACCT
>ERZ773035.1314-NODE-1314-length-18172-cov-6.637799_pt1 | contig 18172 bp, 18 predicted proteins | sample MGYA00511487_ERZ773035 | MGnify/ENA primary metagenome ERZ773035 (study PRJEB29015, sample SAMEA2737985) | human oral metagenome | biome: human oral; feature: human-associated habitat; material: dental | place: China | collected 2024 ...
ACTCAGACAGTCCCTCAACACCGGCTTCTTCTTCGATTTTCCTGCATATCTCCGGATTGCTCTCCAGGAACTCGTGTACACGCTGATACCAGATGTTGTATTCCGAAGCAATCGATTCATGCTCGAAAGCATCATCCGCTTTTTGTGCATCATAACCATGAAAATCGCCTTCCTTTCGTTTGATGGTGCTAGTTTAACATTCCCTACCCTCTGCGTCGAGGAAATCAAATCGCTGCTTTTAATTCCGCAGGTGTATGTGACAGATCACCTGCATACGCCACTCTCCTTTCATTCACGAAAAAAACCGAGATAGAATGATAGATACGCACCTTAATATTAGGTGCTCACTACGATCTACCCCGGCCTGTTACGCCTTCGAACTGCACGGCAGGTAAATGATATGTTCTCCGCAAACTGATCCCATACGCCTTTGATGGGAACCCCGCTTAAAAATTCACAACGTATGACGGCAATTCGCTCCTACAGACTTTGTCAATTATTTCATCCAAGTATGTATAGCCGACAATTGCTTTGTCCTTGCCGCTCCCTTGCACATAGGCAAGAGCGGCCTTTTTGTTAACCATAGCCAATTCGCCTTGTGGCTTCTTCTTGCCATGATGGGTATAAAGTATGCCATTCCCAATCATATGTCTCCCCCTAACTTTATATCATCGATATTTATCAGCCAGTCATCATCTTCTGTAATTTTTCCATCTACAGGAACGGTGAAAAATTTTTCCATGGTGTCGCCGTTTTGTCTTGGGAAGATAAATTCATCCACAATTTTGAGATTGTTTAAGTCGACAAAAATTAACGATACATCGCCCTTAAATTTTTGTTCGCCGTATTCAGCAATTATGTCCTTGAAGGTATCAGCATCTAAAAGTACGTAAGAAAACCTCTGAGGAAGTTCTTCCTCCCAGAAGTAGCCAATAGTCGCATAACGAGAGAGGCGGTCAAAGAATCTGCGCCTATTCATCATCTGAGCACGACGCCTGACCATTTCCTCTGAGGTATCATCATCTCTACGCGCCATAAAATGCACCATCGGAACAACATCTATTGCCCACAGACCATTTCCACCAAATGTATCACTCTCAAACACGATATCCGGCGTATATCCCATGGTTCTCGAAAGTCTGAATTGCCTTCTGAGAGGCACCGTAACGGTAGCTTGTACCCTACGATTCATCTCAGATATAAGAATTTCCGATACCGTACGCTCTTGAAAGCCAAAGTTATGTGGGCGAATACTTCCCGCCGGTACCATGCCGTTAGCATCCATAAGGTTTTCAAGAGCAACTCCGCTCGCTGGATCAGCATGTTCAAATATAGCCACCATTAATGCTTCCGAACTACCGCCCACTAGCTTTTTGTTGGCGATTCTCGAAAGAGTAGATGGATTTACATTGCACTCCTCGGCGAATTGCTTCATGGTTCTATTAGGCCCCTTGGCAGCCTCAAGGTACTGTGCCAGTCGCTCTTTATCAACCGGCTTTCCGCGAGTATACTTTATTTGCATGATTCGTCCTCCGATTTGCGAAGCTTTTTGCTTGTCTCACTTCTATATTTTGCATTATACATCATATGCTCTTGCGTGTAAAGCAAAATTTATGCAATCCGTGCAATTTTTTTTTGGGGGGGCACTACTATTCTATTGATGGGCATTAACAGCCTTGAGACAGTTTACAATACTGCCCATGCCATCATTTGTTTTACCTTCCCGCCATGCGGAAGAAGTCCGACAAGTCACTTACCTTAGTCTCCTCCTCAATTTTCCGGCAAATTTCCGGGTTGGATTCAAGGAACTCATGGATTCGTTGATACCATACGGTGTATTCTGAGGCGATAGACTCGTACTCGATGGCATCATCGGCACTCTTGGCTTCGTAGAGGTTTTTGGCATCGGCGTACCATAAAATTGCATTATATACGCGTTCTTCTGCGTGAGCGTTAAATTTCTGAAGAATTTGCCCCAACACTGCGAAGTAGTCATCTTGCGACGAAATATCCTCCAACACTTCGTCGATGGTCTTGCCCTCAATGCTAATATCCCGCTTCTTTCCTCGAAGGGCATACGACCTTGAGCCATCCTCCGCCCTTACCACCATATCGGCTATGCCAGTGGTATGGGCGAGTGCGAGAGAATTGTTGCGGAAGTCCTCCAAAGCTCGAGTCATCTCCGATACATGAACTGCGGTAGGATATTTGATGGCCGCCGCCACAGCAGCAAGCCATTCATTCATGGTCACTTCGTCCGTTTCCCCGCAAATGCACGGTTGCATTATAAGTGGCTTCATGCAATTATAAAGCAAAATCGCCTTGTAGGAGTCGTCGGTGTTCACTTTACCGTTGAGCCAGTCAGCTATAATATTGTTCTCTTCATCATTAACGGCCTCCATAAGAATGTTCCGTATAATGGGGGCGTCAGTCCACGGGACTACATTTTTCCCCTTGATCTTAAATTCCTGCCGATCGCAGAGAACGAGCTTTTGCTGGAGCGTTGCATATTTCATTCTCAAAAGCCGCTCTTTGGCATCCTTGTAGTTCTCCCATCCGTACCGATTTATAATGTCCGCATAAATATCTGTCATTTTGACCATCACGGTCGCCTCCCTATCGTTTGATGTAGTTATCTTAACACAGACATGAAACTATAGCGAGGAAATCAAAACGCCCATTCTGATTCCGCAGACAACCGAGACAATCCGTAGATGTCCATACAAAAAGAGCGAAGGGCACTCCCTCGCTCTCTTCCTTATTAAATCTCGTGCATGAAGTCCGAGAAATCATCTATGGGCATAAACTGCGCTTTCTCTCCCAAAGCGGCGAAGTGTACCTTGCCGCAGCGAATTTTGGCACCCTCCGTGGGGCGCAAGTCCTCCTGCAGCGTACTGCCCTTGGTCTCAAGTACAAAGTACAGCTTTTTCTCGCCGTTTTTGTTGACGATAATCACCCAGTCTGGATTGTACGCGCCGAGGGGCGTAGATATTTTGAACCAATCCGGGAGCTTTGCATAGAGCAGGACATCTTCGTTCGTCTCAAAGGCTTTGGCAAATTTCCTCTCGTTCTCGCTGTCATAGACCACATAATTATACAGCCCTTTGCGGCTCTCGGTCATATTGCTCTCCAAGTAGCCTTTGAGTTCCTCGGATTCAAATAGCCCCTGCGCGTAGTATTCGCCGTCATCGATGCGTTGATAGCGGATACCATCAACGATGAGGGACTTCATCACCGAGCGGATGATTTTCGTTGCGCCCTCCATAAAGACCTGTGGATTTTTCTTGAAGTCCGCAAGACGGCTGCCGTATTCGTCGAAGGTTTGCCACTCTCCCGCAGCATCTTGCCTTTTCCCCGTGAGTATCTCCACTATGGTGCGGCGGGTAAGATTCGTTTCGTTTTGTAGATACCGCACCACATCGGGAAGAGAGCCGCTATATCCGTAACTCAAACTTCGCAGATTATTCATCTGCGAAGTTTGAGTATCATATTGAATTTTATCTATTACCATTTACTCATTCTATAAAAGGGAAAGAATTTTCGCAAAAATACCTTGCGATCGACAATAATAAATGATATAATGCATGACATAAAGACAATAATCATTTGTAATCGCTAAAAAAGAAGGCGTGCGGATGAAGTTCTTTCTTGATACGGCGAAGGTGGAGGACATACGCAAGGCGAACGAAATGGGCGTCATTGCGGGCGTGACGACGAACCCTTCCTTGATCGCCAAGGAGGGCCGGGATTTTCGCGAGGTGATCGAGGAGATCGCTTCGATTGTCGCGGGACCGATCAGCGGCGAAGTCAAGGCGACGACGACGGACGCCGCAGGCATGGTCGCCGAAGGGCGCGAGATCGCGGCGATCCATGAGAACATGGTTGTGAAAATTCCGATGACGACCGAAGGGCTGAAAGCCGTGAAGATCCTCTCCGCCGAGGGCGTCAAGACGAATGTCACGCTGATCTTCAACGCGGCACAGGCGCTTCTGGCCGCACGCGCGGGCGCGTCGTACGTATCGCCGTTCCTCGGACGGCTCGACGATATTTCCGTGCCGGGCGTCGATTTGGTACGCACGATTGCCGAAATATTCCGTATTCATGAAATCAAGACGGAAATTATTTCCGCCAGCGTGCGCCATCCGATCCACGTCATCGACTGCGCCCTTGCCGGGGCGGACATCGCGACGGTTCCTTACAAGGTGCTTGAGCAGATGACGCACCACCCGCTTACGGATCAGGGGATCGAGAAATTCCGACAGGACTATGAAGCCGTTTTCGGCGCATAAAGGGACGGGGTACAGGTGGATATTCTAAAACTGAAGCAGACGGCAAACCGTGTGCGAAAGAACATCATTGAGGCTGTCCATGCAGCGAAGTCCGGACATCCGGGCGGCTCGCTCTCAGCGGCGGACGTCTTGACCTATCTTTACTTCGAGGAACTGCACATCGACCCGCAGAATCCCGAGATGGAAGAGCGCGACCGCTTCGTGCTATCCAAGGGGCATGTGACGCCCGCATATTACGGCGTTTTGGCTGAACGCGGCTTCTTTCCGCGAGAAGACCTCAAGCATTTCCGCCATACGGGGTCCTACTTGCAGGGACATCCGGACCGGAAGCATACGCCGGGCGTGGATATGAGCTCCGGCTCCTTGGGGCAGGGCTTTTCCGTCGCCGTCGGCATGGCGCTTTCCGCGCAGCTTTCGGGGCGCAAGTACCGCACCTATGCGCTTTTGGGCGATGGCGAGCTCGAAGAGGGTCAGATCTGGGAAGCCGCCATGTTCGCGGGGGCGCGCGGGCTTGATCGGCTCGTCGCCATCGTGGACAACAACGGGCTGCAAATCGACGGTGCGGTCGAGGATGTTTGCTCGCCCTACCCGATCGCTGCAAAGTTCAGAGCCTTCAACTTCCATGTGATCGAGGCGGCGGGTCACGACTTCGCGGCTCTGCAGCGTGCGTTTGACGAGGCGCGGCAGACGGCGGGAAAGCCGACGGCCATCATCTTAAAGAGCGTGAAGGGCAAGGGTGTTTCCTTCATGGAAAACGAGGTTTCGTGGCACGGCAGCGCGCCGAACGATGAGCAATACCGCGCTGCGATGACTGAATTGGAACGGGAGGGGGATGCGCTGTGCCGGAGCTGAAGAAAATCGCCACGCGCGAAAGCTATGGGCAGGCTCTCGTGGAGCTCGGGAAACGCTGCGACGATCTCATCGTGCTCGACGCGGATCTGGCGGCAGCGACGAAAACGGGGCTCTTCAAAAAGGCTTTCCCCGAGCGCCATATCGACTGCGGCATCGCCGAGGCCAATATGATGGGCATCGCGGCGGGGCTTTCGCTGACGGGCAAGGTGCCTTTTGCGAGCACGTTCGCGATGTTTGCAGCCGGACGCGCCTATGAGCAGGTCAGAAACACGATCGGCTATCCGCATCTCAACGTGAAGATCGGCGCGACGCACGCAGGCATTTCGGTCGGCGAGGACGGTGCTTCGCATCAGTGCTTGGAGGATTTGGCGCTCATGCGCATGATCCCGGGCATGACGGTCATGTGTCCGGCGGACGACATCGAAGCGCGGGCTATGGTCAAGGCTGCGTATCATTTTGACGGTCCCGTATACATGCGCTTCGGCCGTCTCGCCGTAGAAGCGGTCAACGATGCCGCGACCTATCGCTTCGAGTGGGGCAAGGGGTGCGTGCTGCAAGAAGGCGGCGATGTCGCCATCTTCGCGACGGGGCTCATGGTCGCGCCGGCGCTCGCCGCAGCCAAGCGGCTCAAAAAGGAGCTGCACATAGAGGCGAGCGTCACCAACATCCATACGATCAAGCCACTCGATGAAGAACTTGTCCTCGAACAAGCCGACAAAGCAAAGCTCGTCGTGGCGGCGGAAGAACACTCGATCCTCGGCGGCCTTGGCGGCGCGATAGCAGAACTCCTGACGCAAAAAGCGCCCAAGCGCCTTTTGCGCATCGGCGTTCGCGACACGTTCGGCGAATCGGGCCCCGCGGCGGAGCTTTTGCAAAAGTATAAGCTTGACGAAGCGGGCGTGTATGAAGCGGTGCGAGAAGCACTGAAAAACGAGGGGGTGTTTTGATGGAAAAGATAGCAATCGGCTGTGACGAGGCCGCATATCGGCTGAAAGTGGAAATCATGAAGTACCTGGACGGCAAGGGGATCGCCTACGATGATTTTGGCGCGGCGGAGGGCGAAACCGTCCTCTACCCGGACGTGGCCTTCAAGGTGACGGAGGCGGTCGCCGCAGGGAAGTACAAGAGAGCCGTGCTTGTCTGCGGCACGGGCATCGGCATGTGCATCTGCGCGAACAAGGTCCCGGGCGTACGCGCGGCCGTCTGCCACGATCCCTTTTCCGCCGAGCGGGCGCGCAAGAGCAACAATGCGCAGATCCTCTGCATGGGCGAACGCGTCATCGGCGTCGAGCTGGCAAAGATGATCCTAGACGTGTGGTTCGCCGCGGAATTCGACGAAAAATCCCGCTCCATGCCAAAGGTTGCGCGCATTGATGAAAAAGAAAGAGAGTGGAAGGAACGCGGCAGAGTTACCGGATAAGTAATTTTTGGCTCCTCGCTGTTTGGTATGGGGAGGCGAAAAGGAACGAACGTTCTTTATGCCCATACAGTCTTCTACCAATGGACAAATTATGGGATCTGGATGTTGAGATTCGGCTTGCCGCATCCTAGATAGATCATGGTCTTGAAATATTCATCATTCCTGAACCCTCGGGCGCGACGCTTGATGTTTTGTATGATGCTGTTCATCCCTTCCAGAATGGCGTTCGTATAGGGGTGCTCGAAGTAGTGCAGGATCTCGTTCCAATGATTGCGGATCGTGCCGCAAAACTTCTTCATGGGTTCCAGCCTTGCGTGCATCATCCAGCTGCAGAGCTTTTTCAAGCGCTGTTCCGCCTCGTCTCGATGGACGGACTGCTCGTAGATTTCCTGCAATTCGACGCGCATAGCACAGGCACGTGCTGTCTTTAAATGCTTCTTCTGGAGCGTTCCCTTTTTCTCTCGCTGTTTTTCCGTCAGATTGGCATCATTCTTCAACCACAGATACTTGGAGTTCTTCAACAGATACTTGGAGTTCTTCAACAAGACGTTCTCCTTGGCTTCCATTTTGCGAACCTTGTCCACGGCTTCGTTGGCATGTTTGATTACATGGAACTTGTCGATGATAGTCTGACTGTTCTCGAAGGATTCCTGAATCCCCTTGCGGAAACCGAGCGACATGTCGCAGGTGATGAGACCGACTCTTTCCGTATTGCCTCGGTGGGCTTCAAAGTCGGCAGCGAACCGCTGGACAGTTGTAGAATCCTTGCCATCGGTCACGAAGATGACTTTGCGCTGGGAAAGGTCGGCGACGACCGTGATGTAGTTATGCCCCTTCTTGCTGGTTTCATCCATGCCGATGGCGGTGACTTCGGAATAGTCCTCCAACGCGCGAGCCTTGTCCACATAATGATGGATGAATCTCCATAGTCTCGTGTCATGCTCTCCGACCATACGAGCAATGACGGCTACGGGCAGATGTTTGGCAACCTCTATGATCCAGCTCTCAAAGAGAAGCGTGAAACCTGATCCCTCGCGTGCCCAAGGCACCTGTACGGTCTTCACGCCATGTTTTTCGCATCGTATGCGAGGGAGATCGGCATGGATGTAGGTTTTATACTGGAAGAAGTTGAGATGACGCCAAGTTCTCGGTGCTGTGTCGTAAGCAGGAAAGCTTTTGCCGCAATGGTCTTGTGGGCAGGGAAACTTCCCTCCGCGTTGGAAGGCGATATGAATATGCAGTTCCATGGATGCATCTTCTGTGGGCTTGAATTCCACTTGAGATATGCGCCAAGGGTGCGGGAGGTTCAAAGCAACGGCAAACAAGCTTCCTGTATCCATGGATAAAACCGCCTTTCTATGTCTGTCTTCCATGGATATAATTCTATCGGAATGAAACGCGCTTTTCAAGCGTGACCCACAGTAAACAGCGAAAGGCCAAAATATAAATGTTGCAATTCTCCCTCACGGCAAGAGGAGAACCACAACATTTATTATAGAGCCCAAAAATCCAAAACCAAGCACAAAAAGAAAATCGCCGCCGCAATCTACGAATACCAAGCAGACTGCGACGGCGAATGGGGCGAGATTTCTTTGAATTTTGAGGACAGCACAGCAGAAATAGTTCGTCTTGCCGACTGGGATACAGTGAAAACAAACAAATTTGCAATCAGAGCAATAGCCTATCTTCTGAACTGTGAGAACGAAAAATTGCCCAAGGAAATGATGGTGGCATTTGAATAACGAGGGAGTGAGATACATGGAACAATTATTGATTTATGGTATAATATCTTTAGCAGAATGAAATGCTCTGATACTTTCACGGATTAGGTCATCAAAGGACGCTGCGATCCAAGCACTTCGGCCTACAAATAGTCCATCGATCTCCGGCTGGACGATAAGCTTCGTTGCATTCTCTTGATTGACACTGCCACCGTATAGGACAGGGATATTGTCGGCAACTTTGCCGAAGAGCTCGCGAAGACAGGACTTGATTACCAGGTGTTTTTCATTGGCATATTCTGCGTTTGCGGGCTTTCCGCCAGTACCGATGGCCCAAACTGGCTCATAGGCCACCCACAGCTTGTCCTGGCTTGCAAGCAGAGCAGCTCTTTCTTGAGTTATACCATAAAGTCCGATCTTAAGTTGTGTCCGAAGCACCTCGTCGCTGATGCCATACTCCTTTTGACACTCTGTTTCACCTATGCACAGCAGGGTTGTAAACCCGTGATCAATAGAGCACAGGACTTTTTTATTCTCATCTTCATCGCGTTCGCCAAAAACATGCCGGCGTTCAGAATGCCCAATCATTACCAATTCTAGACCAAGCTCCTGCAACATTATCGGACTAATTTCACCAGTAAACTGTCCCTGTTCCGCCCAACACATATTTTGAGCGCCTAGTTTGATAATATGTTTATCAACTGCATGGACTGCGCTTTGTAAGGATGTATAGGATGGTATTACAAATAGTTCAATTTCTTCTCTGGATAAATCAGCGGTTTTTTCTTGCAGCTCCCGCAAAAACGAAGCTGTCTCTTGACCATTCTTATACATCTTCAAATTTGTGCCGAAGTATAGCCTTTTCATGAATGATATCCTTTCATACGCAGTCAGTGAGTAGATTCATATTCCACAATAGCATCAACTTTTTTACCTGACCTATCATTGTAAACATAAGAGCAGTCCAGATAAGCGGCAATGAGTTCCTTAGCCAACATATCGCCCGTTACTTGGCTTCCCAGCGTAATTATGTTGCAATTGTTACTCAGACATGCACGTTTTGCAGCATAGACATTGGTCACATTGGCTGCATAAGCTCCCTTCACTTTATTGGCGGCCAGCATGACTCCTATACCAGTACCACAGAATAGAATTCCACGGTCAAATTGGTGCGCAGCAACCGCTTCCGCTACTGCACAAGCTGTGTGAGCATAAATGATGTCGTTACTACCAAAGTCCTTGACCTCATGCCCCAAACTTTGGATATAACTGATCATGTTCTGCTTGAATTGTTCCGCATTTGGATCACACCCTACGGCGATTTTCATATATAGCACCTCTTTCGTTTATCACAGGTTATCTTATTGAAGGAGGGTCTAGGCGCCCACCGTGTAGAAGCCTGGACCCTCCATTTACAATGTCAGAATATCACCGTCTTCAGGCACAAAAATATTGCCCTGATAATACTGTTTGGCTTCCATTGTGTAGAGCCTCTTTTTTTGACCGCAGGTAGTTTCATCTTCTGTATGCCAAAGCACCAGATTCTTCACATGACTGCGCTGTGCGTTTTCTGCCGCCTGTCGCACAGTAGCGTGGTGATACATTTCTGGTCTATATCGTTCCCGCTCTGCATACAGGCAAAATGCTTCCGAGAGCATCCAGTCCACATGGCGAATATAAGGCTCGCAGCTCGGATGGAGCGGTTCATCCCCTAAGAAAACAAGTGTATTCCCCCTTCCATATTGAAGTTGAAAACCATATTGCTTTTCTTTTGTGGAATGAATATCAAAGAAGCGGAAATGGTATTGGAGGACGCTGAGTTCCTCTCCGTCTGCTACAACAACCACATGGAATCGATGGCCTATCAGGTTCTTCTCGCCAGGGCGGAGCAATAGTTGACACACTTGATTAAATCGGCATGCAGTGACATCATTGCAATATAGGGTAAAATCTCCCTCGTAGCGTCCCTGATCAATGAGATAGGCAATTAGCCTGAGGATGTAAACCATCCCAAACAGATGATCCGTGTGGGCGTGTGACAAGAATCCGTAGTGCAACTTGGAAAAGTCCACATTCATGGCGGTAAGGCATAGCACAGACTCATTTCCACCACCACCATCTACAAGAAAATAATCTTGTCCGTCATCCAGCACGAAGAAAGTGCAATGGTGGTGGAATGTGATCGCCGTGCCTGTCCCCAGTGTAATAAGCTGTACCATATCAACACAGAAAGGTCATCAGGCGATGACATAGGAGAGATCACGGTACATGCCCTTTTTCCACTTTCCAGACAGCATATCATCCATGATTCTGCAGCACAGATCGGCGAACTCGGGTTCCACAATATTCAAATCGGCAATGAGCAAGTCCAGATTCTCCTTGCCTGCATCAAATTCATTCTCTAAAATTTTACGCATAACTGTACTACGCTTGGAGAATCGAGGTTCCTGCTCATCGGGCAGCCACTGGGGAGCGTCGCCGTTTCCTGCGGCCCATCCCCGTTCCAGCGAAGCTTTCTCTGCAGGCTGGTCATAAGCGGACCACCCCTGCATCGGAATGATGAACACGCTGGGACCCTTAGCTGTATTCATTTTTTCTGCGTAATAGTGGGAAAGCTCCTTTATCTCATCGAGAGTGGGATACATAATTGTAACCCCCTCGTTATGGATATAGGGCAAACCGGTATCGCGGTAAGGCCGACGCTTACCCGTTTTGAAGTCATCGAGATACTCCTGCGACAATAAACTGAGCGGACCACAGGCAGCCTGATCACAACCACCGGGAGTAACAATCTGCGGGATGCCCATATCGGAAGCCGCCGTTACGCGTTCTCCTGTCCATGTGTCCGGAGTACGGTAAAGGCTGTGGTACATATTGTTTGTCAACTCGCCAGTAGTCAGGTCGAGAATTGCTGTGATTTGACCAGAACGAATCAAGTCTTCCATGGTTGCGCCGGTACCAACCTGATGAATGATAATTGTATCCCACCCTTTCCGGGTAAAATAGTCGCTACACCGATTGACTGTTTGAGTGGTTGTGCCATAGGCCGTGATTGCCATAAGAGGCTTGTTTTCCGCTGCTTTGACTTCTCCCACTTTGGCCATGGCCACAATGGCGGCCGCAGCATTAGCAACCATCTTACGGGTAACAATATTGATGCCCTGTTCAGCGGTAGGATTCATGATGTAGATGTCTTTGTTGCCGAGCCACTGGCGCACATCACTAGAGGCCATATCCGTCATCATAATTTTAGGCACACCAAAAGGCAAAGCGCGCATCAAATAGGTGACTGTGGTAGTTCCCATGGAGCCAGCCCATGAAATGATACCGTCTACTTCGCCAGCCTCGTACATCTGCATGATTTTCTTGGCACCGGCTTCGCCTACGGTCTTGACCGCAGTCGAACGAGGATACTTGAACACGTTTTCTTGCTTCTCCCCAATCACATCCAGCACTTCCTGGAGTGAAATATCCGGCCAGTCACAGGGAACGCCACATCCACAATTGAGAATCTTCACTTCGCCGCCAGCCTTACGAACTTCCTCTGCAACAAACTTCATCTCAGTAAACTTGGTATCGCACATACCAGCTACAATTATTTTCGGCTTATTGCTCATAACTTTCTGTTCCTTTCGTTACATTTATGAAATTCTACTATGGTCACAATTTCGACCTTCAAAACTATGCGACAAAAACTGCAAGCAAAATTAAAGGCTGATTTCCTTATACTCTTGAGTAGCCGCAAGCACAGCTTTTTCAATTGGCATTCGTTCTGCGGCGGAACCACCGATAAATCCAACGGCATCGGTGTGGCTGACCACATACTTGGCCTCATCAGGCCCCTTCATAGGTCCGCCGTGCGCAAAGAGAATAATATCTGGGTTTACGGCCTTTGCTGCGTCGAAAATTCGCTGGCTCAGTTCAGTAGCCTCATCTAAAGTTAAGTTACTCTTAGCGCCCTTCATGCCGCCAACAGTAGACCCAACATGGGAGGAGATTGCCGGGCATCCGACTTCAGCAAGGATGCGCGCCTCATCAGGCGTAAAGGCGTAGGCAAGAGAAAACATCTCCATCCTATGGGCCTCCGCCACAAACTCCACTTCTCGATCCCAGCCCATGTCAATCTGCTTCATCTGCTCCATAATGGCATCGCCATAAATCATCATCATAAAGGGATTGATCCCGGAAATGCCTGCATTCCACAAATCCTGAAGGTGTTTTTTGTGGGGATAAAGAGGGTTGGTCGCTCCAGAGAGCGCCAGAATGGGGGCATTTGTTACATTGGCGACAATTTCCGGAGCCAGATCCATTATAACTTTATTGATATCACTATATGGCATCAACGGTGCCAGAGAACCTTGGCCTTTCATCCGCCAGTAGCTAGTTGCAGAGACACAAATGAGATCGGCCCCGCCCTTCTCTTGCAGTTTGGCCGTTAATCCACAGCCACAGTTGGGCATAAACAGCATTTTCTTGGCATCCACCTGCTTTTTCAGCATAGTGATGACTTCACTCTCTTTATATCGTTTTGCCATAAAATCATCCTCCTAAAAAATATGGTACTGCTCGCAAAACAGTTGCGTGTTCTTTTCTAGTTGCTCTTGAATGCTTTTTCTGCCACTCACACCTCCAGTATGCACCATTGTCTTCTGCTGGCTATAAAAGGGAAAATCAGAGCCAAAAAGCAATCGCTGGGAGTCACCTGCCCACTCCAGAACCGTGTCCCATAAGCGTTCCAGAGGTCGCGCAGCAATTTCCTCATTTTTGCTAAAATTGGTACTGATTTCTGCGTAACAATTTTTGTGCTTACGCAGGATAATTGCCAAAGAGTCATAATGAAAACGACCTGCATGTCCTAAAATAATGGGCAGTGACGGGAAATCGCAAGCTATTTCATCAAACTGCTCTAATGCACAATACTTATCTTTATAAGCTTTAAGTCCGATACCTCCAGTATGAAAGATAATCGGCTTTTTGTATGCCTGCATCCACTCATAAACAGGATAAAGCTGCCTATCACAAGCAAAAAATTCCTGCATGCTTCCGTGAAGTTTCAAGCCTCTGCAACCTTTTTTCAGAATATACTCTTCCAAAAACGGAATGCTCTCTCGACCAGCATGAGGATTGATAGTGCAAAAAGCGACCAATCGGTCAGATTTGGACGTCTGAGCAATTACATAGTCATTGATATCTCGTATTGCTGTCTGACTCAAATCAGGTTGAAAAGCTAAAGCTAAAACAACCGATTTTTCAATTCCGGACCGATCCATCTCGTATAGCAAGTCCTCTGCCGTGGAACAAGCTCGACACTGCGCTCCGCCCTCCCGCTGAGGGAAATAGCTGCGAATGGATGGCGGCAAACACCTCATATCCCAGAGGTGTGTATGAATGTCGAACATGATGACTTACCCCCACATGTCCAGTGCGATTCTCAACTCTTGGTGTTCTTTAGCCATTTCCTCAACAGATACTTGTTGCATCGCTGCTTCAATAGCTTGGAACATAGCTCTAACTCCGGCTGCAGGTCCCATGGGATGACCTTGAATTGCGCCGCCAGGCGAGAGCATGATATCCGCCCCCAAATCGTCTATAAACCGTCTCACTAGTCCGGGACGAACTCCACCGCCAACAGAGGTCAAGGATCGCTTCACATTCCCTAACGGCATCGAGAGCTCATGAAATGTCCTTAGGTACTTTTGACGTTTTAAGGGATATCCGCCATATGGCGTGTTAATCATAACCACGTCCGCCCCTGCCATACGAGGAAAACGTCCTACTGTCAGTGGAGAGGACGCCCCTGTATACGTCCCTTCGTAATAAGGTCCTGAGCCCGCATAATGACCCAAGACTGGAACATTTACCAGTTCTGTTATCCGTTGTAATGCGCTGTAACCTACTGCAGCAAAATTCACCATGAGCATTCTCGCCCCTGCGTCTACAGCATGCTTGGCATTTTCTTCAAGTTGGCCAACCCCCGCAGTGATATTGGCCACATAGATGGTGCGTTTTCCCGTCTTTTCATATGCTGCATCAGAAGCAACATTGTATGCCTTCACACGCTGAACCAAGGGACAGAATGACGGATTTCCCAACAACTCGTCGTCCTTTATGAAATCCACACCACCCAAAGCGGTTTCATAGAAAATCTTTTGTCCGACCTCTGCCGTAAACCCAGTACATGGTTTTATCATGTTCAGAAGAAGCGGGCGTTCATACACTCCGGTCAAATCCCGCAGACCTTCTATTCCAAAAGAAGGACCAGGAAAAGCGTTCAAAAAAGGCTTTGGCATACAAACATCCACCAGCTTTGCCTGCGCCGAGGTAGACGCATCGTTGCCCAATAATGTTGTGATCAGCATTGGAAAATCCGGGCCAAAATTATGAGTTGGATAGGCAATTTGAAAAAGATACGGTCGTTTCTCATTTCCAACTGGCTGTACAGTTAGATCAGCAGGAGGAATATCAAAGACTTGAATCACCTTGCCCATGTACCGGTCTCGCATCTCGTCAGTAATTCCGGGAACCGGGACCCATGTGCCTATTGTCTGACCGACTGCAAAAGTTTTGGCTTTCTCGTAGGGATCTACATCGGGCGAGAGTTCGATATAATAGGAGGCTACAAGGTAGTCATCTTGGTCCAACTGCTCTCGCAACGAATAAATCTGTTCATGCTTCATTTTATTTCTCCCACACTTTCTGTTCATGCTTCATTTTATTTCTCCCACACTTATGGTAACGCCGCGACCTTGAAGCGATGAATGCAATTCCATAAAAACAAGCAAATCCTGTCACTTAAGGAAACACTGATAAATTCTTATGTTGCGCAACTCTGCCTCGAAAGATTACAATAGAGAAAGACAATAAACGATGAGGGAGAGACAAAAATGGTGCAGCAAACATTTACAGACATGGAATACGCAAACCGTAACAGAACAACAAAGCGTGAAGCCTTCCTGGATGCCATGGAATCCATCATCCCTTGGAAAGAATGGATGGAACTCATTGCGCCGTTCTACGTCCAGAAAGAGCGTGGCAGGAAGTTAATCCCGCTCGAAACGATGCTGCGCATGTATCTCATGCAGAACTGGTTCGGTCTCTCGGACGAGGGAATCGAGGATGCAATCTATGACAGCTATGCCATGAAGCGCTTCCTGAAGATCGACTTCTCCATCGAACGGACACCGGATGCTACGACACTCCTGCACTTTCGACACCTGCTGGAAAAGCATGACATCACCCGCAAGATGTTCGATGACGTGAAAGAGCGGCTGGACGCCGCAGGACTCATCATGCACGGCGGTACAATCGTTGACGCCACCATCATTCATGCACCAAGCTCGACCAAGAACGCCACGAAGACCCGCGACCCTGAAATGCACTCCGTCAGGAAAGGGAATCAATGGTTCTTCGGCATGAAGATTCATTCCGGTACGGATGCGGCAACAGGCTACGTCCATACAATCACAGGGACAGCAGCCAACGTGCATGACATCGTGCAGGCGCACGCATTGATCCGAGCGGATGACCACAGCGTCTATGGGGACTCTGGGTATCTCGGCGTGGAAAAGCGCGCAGAAATCCTTGAAGATCCCCATCTATCGAGCGTGGATTACCGTATTGCGAAAAGACCTTCACAGAACCGCACAACAAAGGCGTATGCAGGAGTCAACTGGGACAAGAAGATCGAACACGAGAAATCTTCCATCCGCTGCAAGGTGGAGCATCCATTCCTCATTGTGAAGCGGCTGTTCCAAGCGGGCAGGACAAGGTATCGTGGCATCAAGAAGAACCTGCTCCGTTACTATCTGCTCTTTGCATCGGCGAACCTCGTCATGTGTCTGAGGGCAGGAAGGCAGAGGGAATTCTGCATGACGATGGGATAAGTGTGCCCATTTTCCCAAATTTCCCGGTGAAACGGGCGATTCGGGGAAGAAAAAGGGGCAATGAGAGCAGTATTGCACGCTCTTTTGTATTGCAATTTGTGAAATTTGTGTCTGCGGATCAGCTGGCTGTGATTATCCACTATTTATCAGTGATTCCCTAGTAGCTCGACACGATACATCAGACCCGTACCGAATCGCAAAAGAACTAAACTGCAGCGTCTATTTCCTCGATCTCCCGTCAACGGTCAACGGCTTCTGGAAACGAACACTGCGACGCAAAACAATCGCAATCAACAAGAATCTCTCCGAATGGCAGCAAGCGGCTGTCCTTTGTCACGAGCTCGGACACATTATATGCCACGGAAGATATACTGCCTTCTCGATGTGAAATGCCTCATACTCTAATACGCGTATTGAGCGAGAAGCAGATGAGTTTGCAACATATCTGATGGCCTACCGCTACAATCTGGACGAATATTATGTGAGCCAGTTTCTCTCGGAGGGATGGAGGGCATAAAAAAAGACCGCTCCTAGGGCGGCAGTAACGCATCACTTGCATCTCATTGGGGACTTGTGCTATAATGTGCTTGGCAAACGAATCGATCATAATTGGCACACGAAAAGCCCCCAAGCTGGAACCTTGGGGGCTTTTCTATTCCCATTGTGCAGGCAGGGCTTAACGCCTAGGCTTGTTGCCTTTTTCTCATCCGTCAAGCCATTTGCAGAGATAGTGGCAGACTATCCCAGCCAGAACGGAGAGCAGAAACGATAGTAACATTCTTGACACACCTCCTTCCCGTGCCGGTATGGAGGAGGCAACGCATCCAGTATAGCATAGTTCAGAACATCAACCAACTGGGAAAAATCGGCTCTTTTTTCCTAGTTAGGCAGCTAAGTAGGAAAATATTGCTGATTTTTCCCAAATAAAAAGGATCTACTCCAAAACTAGTGGAAAAGCTATTTTCAGAACAAAACAGGTGTAGCTAATTTCAACTTTCCTGCAACCAAGTAGATCATTGCGGCATAGCCTTCAAAGGTATGAAAACCTCTTGCCTTGCGCTTCGCCGCTTGAATCATCGCATTGATTTCTTCGCAAATCGCGTTCGTCAGGCGCGTATGAAAATAGTTCAGTATTTCTTTGCTGTGATTCCTGAGCGTCAAGGCGGCATCCTTCATCGGTTTCAGTCGGTAGCGTCGCATCCATGAACACAGCTTGTCCAGTCGCTCCTGCGCCTCCACCATGGAGGTCGACGCATAGAAGTCATCCAGAGATTGGACAATCCGAAAGGCACGTCCCGTCTTCTTGTACTGCTTGGAAAGTTCCGCTACCATTGTCCGTTGCTTGTCGGTCATGCGTCCTTGCGGCACCATGAACAGTTTGCGGCACAGGAACAGCTCCTTTTTCCGACCGGACTCTTTTTGCTCATCCTTACGCACCGTATCCAAGGCTTTGAGTAGCACCTGTTTGACGTGAAATTTGTCGATGGTCTGTTTGGCGTTCGGAAACACTTCTCGGACGGCGGACAGGTAGCTTGCGGACATGTCGCTGGTGACAAAATTGACGCTCTTCGTGTTGCCACCGTTCCTCTCCAGTTTTTTGCCCACGTTTTTGACCGCCGTTTTGTCGCGGCCGGGTTCGACATCGAAGACACGGCGCCTTACTTTGTCGATGGCGACGGTGACGTATTTGTGCCCACGCCGAAAGGATGTCTCATCCATGGCGATGGAGCAGGTATCGGAAAGATCCATACGATTTACCGCGTCATGCACCCAATACGTATGGATAGCGGCGAGCGACTTTTCGTCACAGCGAAGCAGACGGGAGGCTCTGGCACGAGGAACGTCTTACAGGAGTAGCATGGCGTAGCCTTCGAACAGCAGGGGAAAGCGACTGTGCTTGCGCTCAAACGGCGCGCTCATCTGCACGGTACCGCATTTGTCGCAGAGAACACGGGGGCACTTGCAGTGGACGCACCTATGATATACCATGGATCCTCTAGACGCAGT
>ERZ773035.1316-NODE-1316-length-18153-cov-7.609625_pt1 | contig 18153 bp, 10 predicted proteins | sample MGYA00511487_ERZ773035 | MGnify/ENA primary metagenome ERZ773035 (study PRJEB29015, sample SAMEA2737985) | human oral metagenome | biome: human oral; feature: human-associated habitat; material: dental | place: China | collected 2024 ...
TGGAACCAGGCCTGTACCGCCGGCAGACCGTCGTACAGCCGGGACCGCAGGTTCAGCTGCAGCCCGCCGCGGCCGGGCAGGGCGCTGGCCGGGGACGCCACCGCCATCGTGGTCGGCTCGTTGCCAAGCTGAACCAGCGTGGCTTGCTGCACCGACACTGGCGTGGCAGCCACGATGCGCTGGTTCACCTTCAGCACGTCACGGGCAGCTTCCGGTTTGTCCCCGGTTTCCTGGGCCTTCACTTCCCAGAGCATCTCGCCCGGGCGCAGTTCGGCCAGCGTGGTCGGTGCGGTCACCTCCCACCACACCTGACGGGCCGCCTGGGCGGGAACCTGCACGACCTGCGGCTCCAACGTCAGCAGCGCGGCGCGGGGGGTCACCTGCACCTTCATCGGGCGCTGCGTGGTGTTGCGCACCGTGAAGCCGGCCTGGAAGCGGTCGCCGGTACGAACCAGCGGCGGCAGGCCACTGATCAGCTGCAGATCCTGCGCCGTGCGAATGTGCGTCTGGCCTGTCCCGAAGTACGAGACGCCGCTGTCAGCCACGGCCACGATCCGGAACGTGGTCAGCGCATCATTGAGCGGGACCGTCACGCGCGCCTTGCCCTGCGCATCAAGCTGCACCTTCGGCTGCCACAGCAGCAGCGTATCCAGCAGCTCGCGCACCGCACCGCCCGCACGGGCAGCCGTGGTGCCATCACCGCCCGGTGGCAGCGCCTTGCGGCCATAGTGGCGACGCCCGACGATCTCCATCTGCGCGGTGGCAGTCTCCACCCCCCAGGCGCGGCGCGACAGCATGCCTTCCAGCAGTTTCCAGCTGGTGTTGGGCAGAAGCTCCAGCAGCGCCTCGTCCACGGCGGCCACGGCCACCTCGGCATGTGCAGCCGGCCTGCCATCGGGCAGGCTCACCGCAATGTCCACCTGGGCATGCCCCCGCACGGGGTAGCTCTCCCGATCGGCCTGCAGCTTCACGTCCAGCCGGTGCTGCCGATCCCCCACACGGATCTCGGCCATGCCGAAGCGGAAGGCCGGCTTGCTCAGGTCCACCAGCGGGGTAGGCGCCTGGTACTGGCTGTCGTCCTGCCACCAGGCATCCCACCAGCGGCCCGGGTGGCGCCAGCCCCAGCCAAAGAAGCTGTACCAGGGCACGTCACGCAGCCGGCCGCGCAGGGCCAGCACGCTCACATAGACGTTGGGCGTCCAGCCTTCCTCCACCTTCAGGCTCACCGTCGGGTCATCGCCCTTGAGTTCCACCACCTGGGTGCGGATGATGCCTTCGCGCTCGACGGCCACCAGAGCGGTTGCCTCACGGAACGGCATGCGGACCTGGAAGCGCGCCGTCTCGCCCGGGGCATACACGCGCTTTTCCGGGATGATGTCGATGCGGTCATGGTTGCCGCCCCCGAACCACCATTGCGACTGGTCGGAGACCCAGAGCGTCCTTTCGACCACGCTGGCATGCCCCTCGGCATCCCGGGCCACGGCCTGTAGCTGCACATCCCCAGCCTTTTCCAGGGTCACCTGGCAGTCCAGCAGTCCCTGCGCATCGCTCTTGCCCTGGCAGAGCGTGCCCAGCGCCTGCGTCTCGACGTGGCTGTCATAGACATAGAAACCACCCACGATCCGCTTGCGGCTGCTGTGGATGGTCTCCATCCGGGCCGTCAGCGTCAGCGGCACGCCGGCCCGGGGCTTGCCATCCGTCCCCAGTGCCAGCAGCTGCACGGCCAGCGGCTTGCCGACCGACACCCCGCTCTCGGCTCGCATGCCGACCTGCACGGCAGCCGGCCAGCGTTGTACACGGCCACGCAGGGTCTGGATCTCGCCGTTCGGATCGGCATAGCTGGTTTCCACCGTCAGCGTCTGCGGACGGTGGGAGGCGGGCAGCGGCAGCGTCAGCAGGCCATGGCCCTGCTCATCCAGCATGAGCGGAAGCCGGTTGGCCACCAGGCGATCATCCGGACCACGGGATGGCTGCGCGGTGTCCGCGTCCTGAGTGGCGTCCTGGTCGTTCCCCTCGGACAACACGGAGGGTCTCCGGGAGGGCGCCTCGAAGTCGAAGGCCTCATACCCGGCAAACTCGGGCGTCCGATCCTCCAGCATGGCCGACACCTGTACCGGCATGGCGGCAGCCGGGCCACCGGCCACGTAGTCCAGCTGCATGTCCACCCGGGCATCCTGCCCGGCCACCAGCACATCGGCCTGGTCGTTGCCTGCGGTGGGCCTGACCAGCACCGACCCCCGGTAGACGGGCAGGCGGAATTCCTCCACCCGGAAGGTGCCGCTTTCCAGCTCGATCCGCTCGTCCTCGCGGGTCAGCGTGATCCGATACTGCCCCAGCCGTGCACCGGGCGGAATGGCAAACTGGCTTTCAGCACTGCGCCCGCCGGTGGCCGTGCTGCGCCAGGTCAGCGGCTGAGTGAAGCGCTGATCGCTGCCCACGTGCGTGATGACCAGCGTGTCCGGCAGGCTGTCGGGAAGCCCGAACCCCCGGGCGTCATCAGCATCAGCGCCAGCATCGGCAGAACGCGAAGCGGTTCCAGCCACCCCAGCCTTGGCATCTGCCAGCCCCAATCCTTTCTCGGTCCGGATGAGATGCTTCATCGAGAGCGTCTCGCCGGCACGCAGCAGCGTGCGATCCATGACCGTATGCGCACGCACCTCCGGCTCGCGTGCGCTGGACGTGGGGACATCGAAACGCCACGGCTCGATGCCTTCCTGCCAGCTGCTCCAGACAAAGCTCATGTCCTGCACGCCATGATCCTCAGCCCGGGCGCTGACGAAGTAGCCCGACATGCTGCCGCTGCTGTAATCGTTCTCTCCACATTCCCCGGAGAACGGCTCCAGACCCGGGAAGCGGGCCACGCCCTGGGCATCGGTCATGGCTTCTGCCTGCAGCTGTCCATTGCAGTGCGTGACCCGAACCCGGGCATTGGCCACCGGCCGCCCCTGGTCCAGCGTCGTCACCCAGGCCAGACCGCCGTCGCGTCCCTGCTTGAAATGCACCCCCAGGTTCGTCACCAGCACCGCGGTGCGCACATACATCGTGCGCCTGTCCCCATAGCCGGCATTCAGCAGGGCCTGGCCCAGCTGGCTGGATGCCACTTCCAGCACGTGGAAGCCGGGCGACAGGGGAATGCCCAGGACCTCGAAGGGCCGAACATCGCCTTGCGGCACGTCCGGAAGCGGCTGCGACTGCACCTGGGGCAGGTTCTCCAGCAGCGAGACCATGCGTGCTTCCACATAGTCGGCATCGTCATCGGGCAGGGAAGCAGGCAGCGTGTTGCGGGCGTCCTGCGCCGCCACGCGGCGGTTCACGACGCCCTCATCGTAATGGTTCACCCGATGCAGCCAGCGGATGATCTCGCCATCTTCCCGGGCCTGCAGCTGGCTGAGCTGCAGCCGGGCACCGCCCAGCGCCTGGGGTGTCGCGCGGCGGGTCGCATCCTGCGCCGGCTGAAGGCCCTGCACGGCCAGATCAGCCTCCACGCGCCGCACCGTCAGGGGCAGCAGGGCCGGGCCATCCGGTCCCTCGGCAAAGCGCTCGACAATCCCGAAGGGGGCCGCGCCGAACTTGGCCAGCGGCGGCAACGCCGCCGTCCGGATGGACAGCGGGAAACTGGCGGCATTGTTCAGTGTCCGGCCGCTGGCGTCGTGCAGGTCGTCGGGCATCACCAGCGAATAGGTGGTCTGCTCGGCCAGCGGCGGGGTAAAGCGCAGCGACTCGACCACCCCATCCCCGGCCTTCGCCGGATCGGCGGCCTCGAAGCCTTCACCATCCGGGCCGGGCCACTGCGGGCGCAGCTTCTGCCCCCCCGCCTGCAGATAGACCTGGGCCGCCAATGCCTTCGGAATGGGCGCGCTGAAGTTCACCGTGATCGGCCGGATCGGCATGCAGCCCGCCTGGGCATTCTCGCGCTCGCAGCTCATCTCGGCCGTGAACGGCTGGCGCACCTTGAAGTCCATGCGCTGCACCTGCGTGCTGACCATGCCGTTAGCCAGCGCCACACCCCGGTCGTAGACCAGCGAGACCTCGGTTCCCGGCGTGAAGCGGCGCTGACATTGCAGCACGGCCAGCGTCGTGGTGGCCGTGCCTTCACCGGGCGCAGCACTCCCCGGGTCGGAGCCACCGGCCTGCCGTTGGCCCGACATGTAGCCCAGGCCGGACAGGATGGCCTGACGCCGATCGCCCTCCACCAGGCGCACCGGCACCTGCTCGCCCAGATCGGGCTGGCGGCACCAGACATGCTGCTTCAGACTGGCCGTGGTGGCGGGCGCATCCAGGTGCAGCACGAACACCTGGTCCTCTTCGATGGTGTCGCCTTCCCAGGGGCGGACCCGGTCGATGCGCGGCCCGCCCGTGTCGAACGCATGACGCGAGGCCTTCAGCAGGACACCGGATGGCGTCCGGTAATCCGGCCGGGTGGAGACCTGGCAGCGGACGCCGGCAGGCAAGGGCGCCGGAAAATCCTGCACCCATTCCTGAGGCCCGGTCCAGCGACCGCTGCCCAAGGGTGAAGCCGGCGGCGATGACGATGCGTCCGGCCCGGCATCCGGCAGCCCCGAACAGCTGAGCCGCACGGGGCTCTCGGCCCCCGCGTCGCCAAATCGGGCGGCCGGCGCGTCGAACTTCACCACCATCTGCCGCGGCCGGTACACCTCGCCCTGCGGCGAGACGCTGAGGATGGCGGGACGGGCAAGGGCATTTTCTGTCGATTTTCCTGCCGTTTTGGCAGAGGTTTCAGCAGGCACACCGGTCGTACTTCCCGTGACAGCTGCAGTGGCGTCAGCCACATCCGTAACGCGGGCTGTCGCAGCCTCCGGGACGCCGGCCAGGGCCGTCATCGCCTCGCTGGACGAGGGATACAGCAGCGCCGCCATCAGCCCCGCCAGCAGCCAGGCATGGCCACGATGCGAGGTTCCCGGCCCGGCGCCCTCCCCGGGAAAGCGATGGGCAGGCAGGAGGAGGGACGGCTTGGACTTCATGGCAACGACCACGCAAAGGAGGGTTCGTCGATGTTACGAAATGTAAGGCTTCCCGATAAGCCGGGTTGGTGGAATTGAGACGCCCAGGGCAGCCCGAAAGGCAACACGGAATGAATTACCATTGAGGTTTCTGTCCGCCCCAGGCGGACATATTCCAATAACAGGTCCTGGACCCATCACGCAGACATCCCCCATCGCCCAGCAAAGGCCCAAGCCATGGATACCATTGCCGTAGATCCCTATTACACGCTCATCGTCGCCACCCTGGTCCTGCTGGTGGGCCGGCTCATGGTCGACCGGATCAAGTTCCTGCAGGACTTCAACATTCCCGAGCCCGTGGCCGGCGGCCTGCTGGCGGCGGTCATCATCTACATCCTGCATGTCAGCACCGGTGTATCGTTCGCCTTCGACAAGGGTCTGCAGGATTCGTTCATGCTGATCTTCTTCTCGTCGATCGGCCTCAGCGCCGACTTCTCCCGTCTCAAGGCGGGCGGCGTCGGCCTGGTGCTCTTCCTGCTGGTGGTCAGCGCCTTCATCGTGGTCCAGAACGTCGTGGGCGTCGGCCTGGCCGGCGCACTGGGCCTTGATCCCATCATCGGCCTGGTTACCGGCTCCATCACCCTCACGGGCGGTCACGGCACGGCCGGCGCCTGGGGCAAGGTGCTGGAAGAACAGCACCACATCGTGGGTGCCACCGACCTGGGCATGGCCTCGGCCACCTTCGGCCTGGTGCTGGGCGGCCTGATCGGCGGCCCTGTGGCCCGCAAGCTGGTCAACAAGATGGGCATGAAACCCAGCGCCAAGGCTGTACAGGCCCACGACACGGCCGATACCGCCATCGACGACGTGTTCGAGCATGCCCACCAGCGTCGCCTGATCACCGCCAATGCAGCGGTCGAGACCATGGCCCTGTTTGCTGCCTGTCTGGCCTTCTCGGCCCTGATGACCACGCCGGAGGTCAAGAGCTTCCTGCCCTCGTGGTTCACGCTGCCGCAGTTCGTCTGGGCGCTGCTCTTCGGCGTGCTGCTGCGCAACTTCCTGACCTCGGCCTTCAAGGTCAACATGTTCGACCGCGCCATCGACGTGTTCGGCAACGCCTCGCTCAGCATCTTCCTGGGCATTGCACTGCTCAACCTCAAGCTGTGGCAACTGCTTGACCTGGCGCTGCCGATGCTGATCATCCTGGCCGTGCAGACTGCCATCATGGCGCTCTATGCCTACTTCGTCACCTACCGCTTCATGGGCAAGGACTACGACGCTGCCGTGCTGGCCGCCGGTCACTGCGGCTTCGGCCTGGGCGCCACGCCCACCGCTGTGGCCAACATGCAGTCGGTCACCGAGCGCTTCGGCCCGTCGCACAAGGCCTTCCTGATCGTGCCGATGGTGGGCGCGTTCTTCATCGACTTCGTCAACGCCTTCATCCTGACGGGCTTCGTCAACTTCCTGGGCAAGTGACGAGCCATCCGCTGGCCGGGGGCTGATACCTCCGGCTCACGGCAAAAAGGCCGGGAACGATAGCTGTCGTTCCCGGCCTTTCTTCTTGGCATGGGCTGCAGCCAGAACAGCCTCCTACTGCGCTGAAACGATGCACACCCCGAGACGTTCGGCCAGATCAAGGACCGCATCGCAACAGGTTCCGGCCTCGTCCAGAAGCGGGCTGGATGCCTCGGACTGTACGAGGGAACCGGCCTCGATCCGATCGCCGAAGAGCATCAGCGCGCGCGCCGAGTCGTCCTGTCGCGAAATCCAGCTCAGCCCCTGGGCTGTTGGACACTGCATGTGGATGGCTTCGGCCCAGCGTCGCGTCACTGGATAGGTATCCTTTTCCGTATCGATCAGCTGCCGACGCGAGATGCCCAGCCGCCGCAACGGAATGCTTGCCAGATCGACCAGCTGCAATGGCTGGAACAGCGTCAGGGTGGAATGGACCTGCCGGATGAACCGTGCCCTGTCCAGGCTCTTGAAGCCCGGCACATGCGGAACGTCATGGAACACCGTTTCCATCAGTGCACAGGCAAGCGTGGCCCCTGCGTAAAGGGTAGGGATGGGCTGTCCTTCGGCGTTGCGAATGGGGCTGAAACGGGCATTGCCATGAATGCCCGGATTGAATGCCGTGGCGCCGTAATGCGCCAGGTGGACTCGATGCAAGATGCTGTCCACCGGCAGAATGATCATGGAAAGATCCAGACCCGCAGATGGAGCAGTGATATCGGCCAAAAAGGAACTACCGCCAGCCTCCTGCCCCTCGGGAATGGCGGTGTCAACGGCAGCACCCGATTGTCGCTCAGCCATGGAGAACGCCCTGGACCTCGTCACGGGCAGCCGCAATGACCCGGTCGGGATCCGTGGCCAGAAGGTCCTGGGGACGCTTGCCACCCAGGAAACCATTGACGGACTGGAACCAGTAGGCCATGCCCCACCCATCCTTGTGTCCAGCAAGGATGCCGATGACATCGGCCAGTGCCTTCAGGGGCCGGAACCCCCGATCGGGGTCCAGGCCGAAGCCCGGAAAATAGTCGATACCCTTGTGGTGGATGGCGAAGATCTGCCCCTGACGCTTCCACTTGTTGGGTTGCGCGCTGGGGTTGCGCGGGCTGAATCCGGCCAGACTGGCCAGCTCCGTTGCACTCAGCCAGTCACCACTGGCCAGCACCGCCTTGCGGGCCGCCACCAGCATGGCCGCTTCCCTCAGCAGCCGGGGTGAGGCCGGCGCAGGGGGAACCAGGGCCTCGGCCAGCCTCTGCATGGATGCCTGGTCCTGGCGTTGTGAGAGCGCCTCCAGCAGGGAGGACGCCACATGCCCCATGTTCTCGGCCAGCGACTGGAAGGCCTGGGGATCCAGCTGCCGGAAGGAGACCGCCAGTACCTGCTGTGCGTCGGACTTGCCGAGTTGATCGCGTACTTCCTGAGGGGTGCCTGCAACGGCGTAGAAGCCTGGGCGTTCGGCCACCATGTTCATGGAAAGCTTCCTTGCTGGATATCTTGATTATCCAATCCTATGCTAATCACCATATCCTTGCAAGCGCGTCTGGCGGCACGCTCATCGGCAAAAAGGCCGGAAACGACACCTGTCGTTCCCGGCCTTTCTCATGGTGGCGTGCATCCCCTCAGATGGGGCAGATAGGTCCCGCAGTTCTCAGGGCACGGCCAGGACCGCGCAGTTGCACAGGTCATCGCTCTCGAAGCGCGTGAGGTCACCAGCTGCCAGACCCGGCACCGGGAAGAGACGCACCGTCAGCGGCTTGTTCAGCCGGAAGGCCATCGTGCCCGTGTCGCGCATGATGGCGGCGATCTTCTGGGCCGGGGTGTCGCCGGCAATGGGAACCGTATCCAGCCCGATACCACAGACGGCACTGTAGGTGAGCAGGGCGCGGATGTCGAACTGGCCGGCGCGCGTGGCGGCAGCCAGGCCCTCATCTTCGGTCACGGCCAGCATCAGCCCCGAGAAGCCCACGGCTTCCACGTCCTTCACGGACTTGAAGAGCCGCGTGAGCAGGGCCGAGGCCTCCACCGTGCCGGCAGCGCCAAAGTAGGGCACACCCAGCAGGCGATAGACCTCCACCATCGAGGTACAGTTCTTGGACGGAGCCGCCGATGTGTCCATGCCGGCATAGGTCCAGCCAGCATCCAGCGGCGTGGCCCGGACAATGCGCTGGACCGCATCCACGTGGTGTTGCAGCGCCTCACGCATCACGTCCAGGGCCTGCGCCATGCGTTCGGCGTGCTCAGCCTGGGGCAGCGTGCGCAGCGCGGCGGCCAGCAGGTCCGGCGTTTCCAGCCCCACCACCAGGCAATTGCCCCGTTCGCTGCGGTGATAGCCCGCCGGGAAGTACGGGATAAGCGGTGCGCAGTTGAAGTTGACCGTGAAGTTGAAATTGCCTTCGCCACGCGGCGTGATGCGGGCAATCTCCTGCATGGCCTCCACGCAGCGCAGGATCTGCGCATTGTCCAGCAGCCCGTCGGCGTTGGCCTCGACGTTGACGCAGGCGTTGGAGAGGTCGCCATGGTCACGGATCAGCCCCGGCAGCAGCGCAATCTCCTGAGGCGTGCGCGCCTCGCCAATGGCAAAGCGGATGCGCAGCCCGTTCTGGTTCAGCTGCATGAGGATGTCCAGGATCGTGGCCAGCCCCTGGCTGGCCGCTTCCAGACTGGACGTGTCCAGATACTCCCCGAACGGGTTGGCCACGATGCGCACCGACTGCACCGTGTATCCCCCTTGCTGGAAGGCAGCTGCCAGCTGGTCGCACTGGCGCTTGGCCTCGGCCAGCACCGACGGCCAGGTCTGTGCATCGGACGACAGGGTGGCGAAGGCGGTGATGGCGCGGACGCGGCACAGCTCAGGTGACTGAAGAGATACGGTGGTCATGAGAAATCCCGGCGATGGGTGAAGAAAGAACGGACACGACGGCAGGCAAGCACAGCATCATGACCTCGAAGCAACCGGTGTCGGGACGCACGGCCTGCTTCCAGCCTGAAAGGCAGGAATCAGGATGTGGCTGACCTGCTCCGGCTGTCGCCGATTATTCCATGCCGACCATCACCCGCCAAACCACCCCACCACCACGTCCAGCCCTCCCTTGCGCACTGACCAGGTGGCTTTCTCCCGCACCACCGGCTTGGCGTGGTAGCCCACGGACAGGCCGGCCACGGCCATCATGCCCAGGTCGTTGGCGCCGTCGCCGATGGCGATGGCCTGGCTGGGCGGGCAGCCGATGTCCTGGCAGCACTGCTGCACGGCCCGGGCCTTGAAGGCGCCGTCGACGATGGGGCCCAGCACACGGCCGGTCAGGCGCTGGTTGGCAATGTCGAACTGGTTGGCAAAGGCGTAGTCGAAGCCCAGCCGTGCCTTCAGGCGTTCGGTGAAGTGGGTGAATCCACCCGAAATCAGCATGGTCTTCAGGCCAGCCGCCTTGGCCGCCGCCAGCAGGATCTCGGCGCCCGGCGACAGGTGCAGGCGTTCCTGGTAGACCCGCTCGATGAGGTCTTCACCCACGCCTTTCAGCAGGGCCATGCGACGGGTGAGGCTCTCGGAAAAGTCCTTGATCTCGCCCCGCATGGCGGCTTCGGTGATGGCGGCGACTTCGGCCTTCAGACCCGCCATGTCGGCGATCTCGTCCAGCGTCTCCATGGTGACGAGGGTTGAATCCATGTCGATGGCCAGCAGCCGGAAATCTGCCAGGCGCAGACCGTTGGGCACGTTGGCGGCATCGACGCCGAAGCGTTCAGCCCAGTCGTCGAAGACGGCCGGGGACTGGGGCTCGGCGCGCCAGCGCGCCAGGCCGGGCGCCGGGTGCTCGACGGGCGCTTGCTGCAGCTCTGCGCTGATGGCGTTGATGGTCTCGGTGTCCAGGACGGGCTGTTTCTGGACGATGATCTGTTTGCCGGCGTGGTTCATGAGAGGGTCCGAATGAGCGTTGTTCCTATGGTTCATGAACGAACCATCTTTCCTTTCTTCTTGGCTGCCTTCCTGTCGGATGCCGTTCCCGCAGGCACCGACGGAGCCGCGGACGGCTCAGCCGCCGCCTTGGGCAGCAGCGCCTGCAGGATGCTGCGCAGCGTCTGGATGCGCTCGGCGGTGTCCTTGCTGGCCACCTTGATGCGCAGGCGATCCTGACCGGCAAAGCTGGTGTCGCGCCGAGCCTGGGCAAAGGCCAGGATCTGCGTGGGAGGCGTGCGTGGTTCAGGGTCGAACTGCAGCAGGATGCCGTCGCTGTCCGCATCGATCTTGGCCAGGCCGATCTCGGTGGCCATCAGCCGCAGGCGGTGGCTCTCGATGAGGGTCTGGGCGGCTTCGGGCAGCTTGCCAAACCGGTCGATGAGCTCCTCGCGCAGCTGCGAGAGTTCCACGCTGTCGCGCGCATTGGCCAGTCGCTTGTAGAGGATCAGCCGCTCGTGCACGTCGGGGCAATAGTCATCGGGCAGCAGGGCCGGTGCATGCAGCTTGATTTCCGGCACGTGGGCCAGCGTGGCGGCCAGATCGGGCTCGCGGCCGGATTTCAGTGCCTCGACAGCTTGCTGCAGCATGTCGGTGTAGAGCGAGAAGCCCACTTCCTGCATCTCGCCGGACTGGTTGTCACCCAGCACTTCGCCCGCACCGCGGATTTCCAGGTCGTGCATGGACAGGAAGAAGCCGGCTCCCAGTTCTTCCATCATCTGGATGGCTTCCAGGCGCTTGGTGGCGTCCTTGGTGATGGCTTCCTCGTCGGGAATCAGCAGGTAGGCGTAGGCCTGATGGTGCGACCGGCCCACGCGTCCGCGCAGCTGGTGCAGCTGTGCGAGGCCGAACTTGTCGGCACGGTGCATGATGATGGTGTTAGCCGTAGGAACGTCGATGCCGGTCTCGATGATGGTGGTGCACAGCAGCACGTTGAAGCGCTGCTGGTGGAAGTCGCGCATGACCCGTTCCAGCTCGCGCTCGGGCATCTGGCCATGGGCCACCTCGATGCGCGCCTCGGGAACCAGCTCGGCCAGCATCTGCCGACGGTTCTCGATGGTGCCCACCTCGTTGTGCAGGAAGTAGACCTGGCCGCCGCGCTTGAGTTCGCGCAGCATGGCCTCGCGGATGGTGCCGGCCGTCTCCTTGCGCACGAAGGTGCGGATGGCCAAGCGCTTCTGCGGCGCGGTGGCGATGACGGAGAAGTCGCGGATGCCCTCCAGGCTCATGGCCAGCGTGCGCGGGATGGGCGTGGCGGTGAGTGTGAGCACGTCGATCTCGGCGCGCAGGTTCTTCAGCGCTTCTTTCTGGCGCACGCCGAAGCGGTGCTCCTCGTCGATGATCACCAGGCCCAGGTCGCGGAACTTCACGTCCTTGGACAGCAGCTTGTGGGTGCCGATGACGATGTCGACCTTGCCGCTCTCGATGCCTTCCAGGGTGTTACGGGTGGACTTGGCCGTTCCGAAGCGGGACAGTTCGGCCACGTTCAGCGGGAAGCTGGAGAAGCGGTCGTTGAAGGTCTGGAAATGCTGCTCGGCCAGCAGCGTGGTGGGGGTGAGCACGGCGACCTGACGGCCGGTGCTGGCGGCCACGTAGGCAGCACGCAGGGCCACCTCGGTCTTGCCGAAGCCCACGTCGCCGCAGACCAGGCGGTCCATCGGCTTGGGGGCGATCAGATCCTGCACGACGGCATGGATGGCGGCCTGCTGGTCAGGGGTTTCCTCGAAGCCGAAGCCTTCGGCAAAGGCCGCATAGCCGGCCGGGTCGAACTTGAAAGCGTGTCCGGGTCGGGCGGCGCGGCGGGCATAGAGATCCAGCAGCTCGACGGCGGTGTCACGCGCCTTCTCGGCCGCCTTGCGGCGCGCCTTGTCCCACTGGCCGGAGCCCAGCGTGTGCAGCGGGGCATTCTCGGGGGCGGCGCCCGAGTAGCGGCCGATGAGGTGCAGCATGGCCACCGGCACGTACAGGGTGGCATCGTTGGCGTAGGACAGGTGCAGGAATTCGGCTGCGCCTTCACCCAGGTCGATATTGACCAGCCCCATGTAGCGGCCGATACCGTGCTGGGCATGGACGACCGGATCGCCGGGCTTGAGTTCGGACAGGTCGCGGATGAGGGTGTCAACCTGGGTGGTCTGCCCCTTGTTGCGCTTGCCCTGGCGCACGAAGGAGGGGAAGAGCTCGCTTTCGGTGATGACCAGCAGCTGGCCGTCCACCAGGCGGAAGCCCCGCTGCAGCGGACCGACAGTGAGCACCACGGTGGCGTCGGTGGCCATCGCGGTCTGCCAGTCTTCGGCCGAGGCCATCTTCAGGCCGGATTCGGCAAAGAGTTCCTGCAGCGTCTCGCGCCGGCCCAGCGATTCGGCAATGATCAGGCGCTTCTCGGCGATTCCGGCTACAGGCGCGGGCGCATCCAGCATGTTGCGCAGGGCACCGATGGGGTCGTCCTGGCGGCGGTTGACCGCCACGTCGGGCACAGCGACAGCATGGACGGGGCGTGTGCGCCCACCGTCAGCCCCGGATTCACTCAGTTCGGTGCCTTCGGTGCTCTTCGGAGAATCATCGCCGGGTGCCGCAGCATCGCGGCGCTCGTCATCCGATGCAGCCGATGCAGCCCCTGCAGCCTCGCTGACGGGGGCTTGCGTGTCGGCACCGTCTGCGGGACCTGTCGCAATGCCCCGTGCATCGGCCGAGACGGTGGGCAGCGAGAAGCGCGCAAAGGCCTGGCTGCGCACGAAGAACTGCTCGGGCGTGAGAAACAGTTCATCCGGCGTGAGCGCCGGGCGCTCGGCGTCGTGGCCGATGAAGTCGAAACGCTGACGAGCATCCGTGCGGAATGCCTGCAGCTGGCCCTGCACGTCGCCATGCAGGATGATCTCTGCATCTTCAGGCAGGTAATCGAAGAGGGTGGCCGTCTCGTCGAAGAAAAGCGGCAGGTAGTATTCGATGCCGCTGGCGGTCACGCCGTTGCCGATGTCACGGTACAGCGCCACGCGCGAGGGATCGCCGTCAAAGCGCTCGCGCCAGCGGCCCCGGAAGGCCGAGCGTGCCGCTTCGTCCAGCGGGAACTCGCGGCCGGGCAGCAGCTTGACGGCCTTGACCGGGTACAGGCTGCGCTGGGTGTCGGGATCGAAGGTGCGCAGGCTGTCCAGTTCGTCATCGAAGAGGTCCAGCCGGTAGGGCAGCGCAGAGCCCATCGGGAACAGGTCGATGAGGCCGCCGCGCACCGTGTATTCGCCGGGGCGCAGCACCTGTTCGACATGCTCGTAACCGGCCAGCGTGAGCTGGGCCTTCAGGGCAGCTTCGTCCAGCTTCATGCCCTGGGAGAACTGGAAGGTGCGCGAGGCCAGCCACGAGGGCGGCGCCAGCCGGTGCGCGGCCGTGCTGGCCGCCACCAGCAGCACGTCCAGCTTGCGCCCCTGCAGGCGATACAGGGCGGAAAGGCGCTCGGAGACCAGATCCTGGTGGGGCGACAGGCTGTCGTAGGGAAGGGTTTCCCAGTCGGGCAGCCGGGCGATGGCCAGTGCGGGCGCAAACCAGGCGATTTCTGCGGCAAGACGGCTGCAGTCGGCCGGCTGCGCGCATACAATGACGCGGGTCTTTCCCGTGACGGGAGGTCTTTCGGTAGGGTCGTCGTGTGCAGCTGATGCCGCGGTGGCGTTTTCCGGCGCAAGGTGCTGAGCCAGCAGCCAGGCATCCGAAGAGCCGAAGCCGGCGGGAAGACGATGGATGGAAGCGGTCAAGATGGCGAACCTGTCGTCGCGGTCGAAGGCATGGGGTGAGCGGCACGCCCTGAACAAGGCAAGCCGAGCATGACATGCCCGAAAAAGGAAGGATATGAGCGGACAGCCTGCTATTTTAACGACTGACGCGATGGTTCGAGGGTCGGCATGATGAACAAGGGCGCCATGCGCAAACAGGTCCAGGCAGAGGAGGCCACACCGGTGGCGCGGCACTTCGTGCTGATTCCGGCCGCCGGAAGCGGCAGCCGCTTTGGTGCCAAGGTGCCCAAGCAGTATCTGGAGCTGGGCGGCGGACGCACGGTGCTGGAATGCACGGTGGCCGTCTTTCTGGCTGAGCCCTGGATCAGCCGCGTGGTCGTGGTGGTGCAGGCCGATGATCCGCTGGTGATGCGCCTGCCGGGTCTGCGCCATCCGAAGGTGCTGCTGGTGCGACGCGGCGGTCAGACCCGCCGGGACACGGTTCTCAATGGCCTGACGGCGCTGGCACAGCGCGGCATGATCGAGGCCCACGACTGGGTGCATGTCCACGATGCAGCACGCCCGGGCATCGATTCGGCCAGCCTGCAGCGACTGGCCGCCTACCTGGAATACGAACCCTGCGGGGCGCTCCTGTGCGTGCCCGTCACCGATACGGTCAAGCGCATCGACAGCCGGGCCTCGCTGGCAGCCAACAACGAGTACCGCTCGGGCGGCACGGTGGACCGCAGCCGGCTGTGGCTGGCGCAGACACCGCAGACCTTCCGCTTCGCCGCGCTCCGCAAGGCGCTGGAAGCACACCCGAACGTGACCGACGAGGCCGGCGCCATCGAGGCTGAAGGTGGCCGACCGCGCATGGTGGCCGGCACGCGCCGCAACCTGAAGATCACCACGCCGGAAGACCTGATCATGCTGCGCATCCTGCTGGGCATGAAGCCTGCGGACGTGGAGTGATCGCTCTTTCTTCAATCACTTTCCAAGTCCGATGACTGCCAATCCGAACACCCCGAATCCCGGCACTTCCCAGGCCGCCCCAGCCCCCCAGACAGGCCATGTCCCCCAGGACGTCGATCTCCCGCCCGAGATCCCGTTCCGGATCGGGCAGGGCTATGACCTGCATGTGCTGGTGGAAGGGCGACCGCTGATCATCGGCGGCGTGCATGTGGAGCACCCTCTGGGCCTGGCCGGCCATTCGGACGCGGACGTGCTGGCCCACGCGATCACCGACGCCCTGCTGGGTGCGGCCGGTCTGGGCGACATCGGCCATCACTTCCCGGATACCGACCCGGCCTTCAAGGGGGCCGACAGCATGGTGCTGCTGAAGGAAGCCATGGCGGCCGTGCGCGCACGGGGCTGGCGACTGGGCAACATCGATGCGACGATCATTGCCCAGCAACCGAAGATGAAACCGTGGCTGCCGGGCATGATCATGGCGCTGTCGACAGCCATTGGCTGCCATCCGGCGCAGATCAACGTGAAGGCGAAGACGAACGAGAAGGTCGGGACCGTCGGCCGTTGCGAGTCGATTGCGGCGCTTGCATCAGCTCTGCTGGTGCGCTGACCGGATCCAGCGTATCGATGAACGTCTCGCGTGCGGCGACCTTGGCGGAATCGAGGTCGCGCAGCACGACGCGGATGCGCAGGCCACCGCCAGAGGCGTTCTCGATGATCATGCCGCCACGGGTGCGGCGCGCCAGCCGCGCCACGATGGCCAGGCCCAGGCCGGAGCCGCCGATGACGCTGCGCTCGGTGTCCAGCCGGGCAAACGGGCGCGCCAGCTTGGACAGCGAGGCCTCGGGCACACCGGGGCCGTGGTCACGGAAGATGAGTTCGACGCCCTTTTCGTGGCGGCGGCCGATGATGTCGATGCGCACGTTGCGCTCGCCCGGCGTGGCCGCGTACTTGATGGCGTTCTCGAAGACGTTGCTGAGGATGCGCTCCAGCAGCACCGGGTTGCCCTGCCAGGTCAGCCCGTGCTCGACCCGCTTGAAGACCGACAGCAGGCCCGCGGCGCGCTCGCGGCTGTAGAGCCGCAGGAACTGCGAGAACACGTCGTTGATGTCGACGACCTCGACGGTGCGCTCCAGCGGGCTGGCGAATTCGACGAACTGATGGACGATGGAGTCGATGCGCTCGATCTCCTCGATCATGGACGCCTGGGCCGCATCGGGCAGGGCGCTCATTTCCACTTCCAGGCGCAGCCGGGTGAGCGGGGTGCGCACGTCATGCGAGACGCCGGCCAGCACGATGGCGCGGTCGGCATCCATGGCCTGCAGGTCGCCCGCCAGTTCGTTGAAGCGGCGGTTGAGCATGGCGATCTCGGGCGGGCCGCTTTCGCTGAGCCGGGGCGGAGGCTCGCCCCGCGAGAGGCGATCGATGGAGCGGGCCAGGTTGGCCAGCGGCCGGTTGACCAGCCGGCTGATGAGCAGGCCACCGATCATGGCCAGCAGCACGCCAATGGCAAAGGCCACCATTTCGGTGCGGCTGCCCGTCATGGGAAGGACAAGCCGTTCGGGCTCGGCGATGAGCCAGTAGCGTTCGTCGTCGATGTCGAAGCTGACCCACAGCGCGTGCACGCCGTTGACACGGCCGGCCAGCGTGGTGGGGTTGCCCAGTCGTTTCGTCAGCTGACGCTCGACCTCGACACCCAGCTTCTGGTTGGGGTAGGGCTCGACGCGGTCGGCATCGCTGCGCGGATAGACGCGCAGGCCCTGGTTGCTGGCCATGGCCTGCAGCAGGGCTTCACGGTCGCTTCCCCGGGTGTGCACGAGCGCGGTGCGTGCCAGGTTGATGGCCGATGCCATTTCCCAGGCAAAGCGGCTGGCCTGCGGGGGCTGCTCGAAGGCGCGGTAGAGTTGGTACCAGGCGCCCAGGCTGATGGCCAGCAGCAGGCTGATCAGCGCAAAGGTGCGCCAGAACAGACTCAGTCTCAAGCCTCGATCCTTTCAAGGTCTGGTGTTGCGAGGGACCTCAGGCAGGCACGAAGACGTATCCCACGCCCCAGACCGTCTGGATGAAGCGTGGATTCTGCGGATCAGGCTCGATGAGCTTGCGAAGGCGGGAGATCTGCACGTCCAGGCTGCGGTCGAAGGCGCCGTATTCGCGCCCGCGGGCCAGCAGCATGAGCTTCTCGCGCGACAGCGGAATGCGCGGGTGGCGCACCAGCACCTTCAGCACCGAGAACTCGCCAGTGGTGAGGTTGAGGCGCACGCCGTCACGCGACAGGGTGCGGGTGCCCAGATCGAACACGAAGGGTCCGAACGAGACCGCGCCGATGTCGTGCATGGCGCCGCCCGGGGTGTCGTTGGGGATCTGGCGACGCAGCACGGCATGAACCCTGGCGACCAGTTCCCTGGGGTTGAAGGGTTTCTGCATGTAGTCGTCCGCACCCATTTCCAGGCCGATGATGCGGTCGACATCGTCGCCCTTGGCGGTGAGCATGATGATGGGGGTGCGGTCGTTCGCGGCGCGCAGCCTGCGGATGATCGACAGCCCATCCTCGCCAGGAAGCATTTGGTCAAGGATGATCAAATCGAAGCTCTCACGCTGCATGAGCCGGTTCAGCGATGCCGAATCGGCTGCGAGTGTGACCTCGAACTGTTGCTCGGTGAGATACCGATTGAGCAAGTCCCGCAATTTGGCGTCGTCATCGACGACAACAAGTTTCCTGACGCTGGTGTTCATTTTCTGATGATATCGGGTTCCATTACCCGCTGATCAGTGTAGAGGCTTCAGATTGCGATGATCCTTGTTCTATCGGCAAAGTTTTACCGATAGTTACATGAAATGTAACCCCGGGGTTCGTGGCAATTCTAAAACAGCGTTAGATTGCGTTAAACCCATGACCGCTGGCGACATCCTGAAACAGCCGGTCTTGACTCGGGAAAGCATCGTTCATCATCCGTCGGACACGTGTCCAGATCTCCCTGAAGAAGCACGTGGGATGCTGAATTTGTTTCAAAATTCCACGTGTGAACCAAGCCTTGTCATTCTTGGCGACATTTTGCGCTGTTTACTGAAA
>ERZ773035.1320-NODE-1320-length-18139-cov-10.719144_pt1 | contig 18139 bp, 16 predicted proteins | sample MGYA00511487_ERZ773035 | MGnify/ENA primary metagenome ERZ773035 (study PRJEB29015, sample SAMEA2737985) | human oral metagenome | biome: human oral; feature: human-associated habitat; material: dental | place: China | collected 2024 ...
CATGAGGCGATCATCTCCCAATAGAAGAAGGCGGGCTTGTCGTACCAATAGTTGCCGAAGATACGCGGTGAGAGGTAGTCGCCGGAGGCGACCATCTCCTTCGCTGTCAGCGCGTAGTTCGATTCGACGGGATCGGTGACGGCGAGACTGCCGTTTGCCGCCAGCAAGATGATTGCCCCGAAGATGAGCAGGAACAAGAATTCCTGCTTCTCACGTTTGACCATGATCGTATTTCCTCCATTCAGCGAGTCTTGGATGTTTTCCCTGCGGCAGGATGGGGGATCGTGCCGGGATGGCCGTCTAGTTTGCGATTCCTAACTGATGTAGGATATGCGGCTCTCGTTGCGCGGCTCGGGCTCGGACACGTCACCTGCGGCGTAGCCAAGCGCGAGATGGCCGATGCCGACGTATTGGCCGGGGCGGAAGAATATGCCGGCGCGCGAGAGAATCTCCTGCCCGAGAGGCTGTTCGAGTTCTTCCTTGGCGCGGTGAATCCAGCATGTATGGATGTCGAGTGATTCGGCGGCGAGCATCATCGTGGCGATGGCTATGCTGCCGTTGCACAAATAGTTCACATCGTCTTTGTCCGCGATGACGAGTAGGATGACAGGCGCACCGTAGAAGGGGTCGAAGCCCTTCTTCCAATGGCCGATCTGACAGTTCAGTTCGACGAGTTTTTCACGCATGACCTTGTCCGTGATGACGATCGTGCGCACGGATTCGCTGCCCATGCTGCGCGGCGCATACAGCCCCGCCTCGACGATGTCGCGCACGATGTCGGCGGGTGGCATTGTCGGCAGGAAAGCGCGCACGCTGCGCCGCTTCTTGATCGTTTCCATGACTTCGTTCATCGTTGTGCCTCTTTTCTTGCAGGATGATAATTCTTCTTTGGGATGATTGTCTTGATTTTCTTGCGTCATTATAACATAGTTTTCGATGTTATGCGACTATTGGGGGTGGAAAAGGGAATTCTTGGGAAGTTTTAAGGGAAAGGGCTTGTCGGACGTGGGAAAAAGGATTCGTAGCCCAGCAGAGCTGGACAACGAAATCTAACATCCGCCTGCGCCCTATCGGGCTTGTCGGACGTAAGATTTCGTAGTACAATAAAAGCACGAGAATATCTTGTATGCATGGATGGAGGATGAAGTATGCTTAACAAGAAGACGAAGATCGTTTGCACGCAGGGGCCGTCGACGGATGCGCCGGGCATGGTGGAGAAGCTTATCGAGAACGGCATGAATGTTGCGCGTTTCAACTTTTCGCATGGTACACATGACGAACATTTGAAGCGCATCAACCGCGTGCGCGAGGCAGCCGAGAAGACGGGGCAGGTCGTGTCGCTCTTGCTCGATACGAAGGGGCCGGAGATGCGCCTCGGCGAATTCAAGGACGGCTCGGTCATGCTCGAAGCGGGAAAGCCGTTCCTTCTGACGTACGACGATGCGCCGGGCGATGAGACGAAGTGCTCGGTCAACCACAAGAAGCTCTACACGGAGGTCAAGCCCGGTGACAAGCTGCTCCTTTCCGACGGACTCGTCGAGCTGAAGGTCGAGAAGATCCAGGGCAAGGACATCGTGACGACGATTTTGAACTCGGGCAAGATGAGCACGAGAAAGCGCGTCGCGGCGCCCGGCGTTCCCCTCGGGCTGCCGCCGATCTCGGAGCAGGACAAGAATGACATCCTCTTCGGCATCGAGCAGGACATGGACTTCATCGCAGCGTCGTTCATCCAGCGCGCTGATGACGTGAAGGAGATCCGCAAGCTGCTCGAAGAGCACAACGGCAGGATGGAGATCTACCCGAAGATCGAGAACCTTGAGGGCGTGAAGAATTTCGACTCGATCCTGGAGGTCTCGGACGGCATCATGGTCGCGCGCGGTGATCTCGGTGTCGAGATTCCGGCCGAGGATGTGCCTCTGATTCAAAAGGAGATCATCGCGAAGTGCAACAAGGCGGGCAAGCCCGTCATCGTCGCGACGCAGATGCTCGAATCGATGACGACGAATCCGCGTCCGACGCGCGCTGAGGCTTCGGATGTCGCGAACGCGATCCTTGACGGTACGGATGCCATCATGCTGTCGGGCGAGACGGCGAGCGGCGACTATCCGGCGGAAGCAGTTCAGACGATGGCGACGATCGCGCTTCGCACGGAGTCCTCGCTGCATTATAAGAAGATGTATCAGGGCACGGGCCTTGAAGACCTCAAGTCGCGCACGCGCGCGGTCGCCCATGCGACGGTGCAGATGGCGATGGAGCTGAATGCCGACGCGATCATCACGCCGACGGTCAGCGGCTATACGGCGCGCATCATCTCGCACTACCGCCCGAAGTCCCTCATCGTCGCCTACACGCCCGATGCGAAGGCGATGCGCCAGCTCAATTTGCGCTGGGGCGTCTATCCCATCAAGGCGGCGGGCATCTGGCCTGACGAGGGCGAGATGATTGCGAACGCTACGGCGGCGGCGGTCGAGCAGGGATGTGTCGAGCGCGGCGATCTGACGATCATCACGTCGGGCATCAAGTCCGAAGAGGGCAATACGAACGCGATCCGCGTCTACACGATTTAACCGCGTTCCACAGCGGCCTTTCGCTCCTGCGCGTGAGAAAGTTTCTCGCGATTTGCCCTTGCGGCGTACGATAGGCTGTGCTATAATGATGAGACGGTGGGCGTATGCCTGCAAAAGGCTTTGACCCAGCGATGGGGGAAGGTCGGACCAAGCGAGCGCATAGTTCGCTTGAATGCATTACCCGTCTGGGAAAAAGTGAGGTGTATAGGAATGAAGGAAGGGCTTCATCCGGAATTCTTCGAGGCGACGGTGACGTGCGGCTGCGGCAACACGTTCAAGACCGGGTCGACGAAGAAGGAACTGCGCGTGGATGTCTGCTCGAAGTGCCACCCGTTCTTCACGGGGCGCCAGCGCGATGTCGCTGCCGGCGGACGCATCGAGAAGTTCAACAAGCGCTACGGCAAGCAGTAAGGTGCTGGGGCAGGGCAGAAATGCCCTGCCCCTTCTTTACCTATGGAGGAGGAAATTCTTTGGACGAAAAACTCATGGTCGGCGGGCAGGCGGTCATCGAGGGCGTGATGATGCGCGGCCCCGGACGTTCGGCGACGGCAGTGCGCATGCCCGACGGCAGGATCTCCGTCGAGTCGAAGGAGGTGCGCTCCTTCTCTGACCGCTTCCCCGTCTTTAAGAAGCCTTTTTTGCGCGGCACGGTCGCACTCGTAGAGTCCCTCGTCATCGGCATCCGCTCGCTTTCGTGGTCGGCGAAGATGGCGGGCGAGGAGGAAGAGCAGCTTTCCGACAAGGAGCTGGCGGGTACGATCGCCGTCGCCTTCGTGCTCGCCGCCGTGCTTTTCATCGCATTGCCGACGGGAGCGGCGAAGCTCTTTCATGCGTGGTCGGACGATCCCATCTTTTTGAACCTCGCCGAGGGCTTCTTGCGCCTCTTCATCTTTCTCGCCTATATATGGGGCATCTCGCGCATGAAGGACATTCAGCGCGTCTTCCAGTACCACGGCGCGGAGCATAAGACGATTTTCTGCTTCGAGGCGGGGCTTCCGCTGACGGCGGAGAACGCGCAGAAGTTCGAGCGCTTCCATCCGCGCTGCGGCACGTCGTTTCTCTTGATCGTCATGCTCGTCTCCATCTTCGTCTTCGCCTTCCTCGGCTGGCCCGATCTCTGGCTGCGCATCGTGAGCCGCATCGTGCTGCTGCCCGTCGTCGCAGGGATCTCCTACGAAGCGATCCGCCTGGCGGGCAGAAGTCGGAATGCGTTCGTTCGCGCACTCTCCTTGCCCGGACTCTGGCTGCAGCGGCTGACGACGCGCGAGCCGGACGCTTCGATGCTCGAAGTCGCGATCGAGTCGCTGAAGGCGGCGCTGCCCGAGGACAAGATTCCTGCGGGAAGCGCCGATTATCGCAAGACGGCGGATTCGGAAACGGCTGTGTACGAAACGCCTGCGGCTGCTTTTGCTGCGGGCGAAGGAAAGTGAGGAAGATGCGACGTGCTGGACAAGCTCCATGCCGTAGAGGAAAAATATCGCGAGCTTGAGTCGCTGATCAGCGATCCGGCGGTGCTCGCCGACATGCCGAAGTGGCAAAAGCTGAGCCGCGAGCACGCACAGCTCGCTCCCGTCGTGGAGAAGTACCGCGAGTACAAGAAGGTGCGCGAGGGGCTTCTTGAGGCGAAGGCGATCTTCGACGACAATCCCGACGCAGACATGCGCCGCCTCGCCGAGGACGAGATCGCCGAACTGCGCCCACGCCTGGAGGCGTTGGAGCGCGAGCTGCCGATCCTGCTCCTGCCCAAAGATCCGAATGATGCGAAGAACGTCATCGTCGAGATTCGGGGCGGCGTCGGCGGCGAGGAAGCGGCGCTCTTCGCGGGCGACCTCTTCCGCATGTACGCACGCTACGCCGAGCGGCGTGGCTGGCGCGTCGACGTCATCGACAAGAACGCGACGGAGATCGGCGGCGTCAAGGAGATTTCCTTTTCCGTCGACGGCGCGGGCGCGTACAGCTTTTTGAAGTACGAAAGCGGCACGCACCGCGTGCAGCGCGTGCCCGTCACGGAGTCGAGCGGGCGCATCCACACGTCCGCCGTGACGGTCGCGGTTTTGCCTGAGGCCGAGGAGGTCGAGGTCGAGATCGCGCCCGCCGACCTTCGCATCGACACGTACTGCGCTTCGGGTGCGGGCGGCCAGTACGTCAACCGCACGGAGACGGCGATCCGTATCACGCATCTGCCGACGGGCATCGTCGTGCAGTGCCAGGACGAAAAGTCGCAGCTCAAGAACAAGGAGAAGGCCATGCGCGTCCTGCGTGCGCGCATCTTGGAGGCGGCGCGCGAGGAGCAGGCAGCGACGGTCGCCGCCGACCGCAAGAGCCAGGTCGGCTCGGGCGACCGCAGCGAGCGCATACGCACCTACAACTTCCCGCAGGGGCGCGTGACCGATCACCGCATCGGTCTGACGCTGCACAAGCTCGCGGCCGTGCTCGACGGGGACTTGGATGAGCTTCTGGCCGCGCTGATCACGGCGGATCAAGCGGAAAAGCTCAGGCAGGCCGAATGATGGCGCACGAAGTCTGGACGATCGGCTCGATCCTCTCGTGGACACAGGGCTACTTCACAGAAAAGGGCATCGAGACGCCGCGCCTCGATGCCGAGGTGCTTCTCTCGCATGTGCTCGGAAAGGAGCGCATCTACCTCTACGTTCATTTCGACGAGCCGCTGGAAAAGGAAGAGCTTGCGGCGTTTCGCAAGGCGGTCGCTGAGCGTGCGCGGCGCGTGCCGACGGCCTACATCACGGGCAGGCGCGAGTTCATGGGGCTTGATTTCGCCGTGTCGAGTGCGACGCTGATTCCGCGTCCCGATACGGAGATCCTTGTGGAAGCGGCCATCGAGAGATTGGGACGGCTGGCGGAGAATGGGAGAAAGTCCCTGCGCTTCGCCGACATCGGCACGGGGACGGGCGCAATCGCGCTCTCCGTGCTCAAGTACGCTTCGGAAGACGTCGCGGCGGATGCCGTCGACATCTCGGGCGCGGCGCTCGCCGTCGCAAGGGAGAACGCCGAGCGGCTGGGACTCTCTGCGTGCGTGCATTTCCATGAGGGCGATCTTCTCGCGCCGCTTTCCCCTGCGGCATACGATGCGATCCTCTCGAACCCGCCCTACATTCCCGACGCCGACGTCGAGCGCCTTGCGCCCGAAGTGCGCAGCTATGAGCCGATGACCGCGCTCAAGGGCGGCGCTGACGGCATGGACTTCTACGCGCGTCTTGTCGAGGCGGCGCCGCAGTATTTGCGGGCGGGCGGCTTCCTCGCCGTGGAGGCGGGCATCGGTCAGGCGCAGAAGATTCGCGCGTTGGCGAAAGAGCCTTGGGGCGATGTCGAGATCTTGCCGGATCTCGCGGACATCGAACGCGTCGTCGTGCTGTGGAGAAAATGAGGCTGCGCCGCGCAAGCGGCGCTTTTTGCATGTGATTTTCGCACCGCTTCGAAGGTGCCAGGGCGTGCGCGGTTCGCCGGACAGGGGAGGAAATGTCTGTGTTTTCAACAAAGGTTCTGCCGCCGACAGCAGCCGCCATCGAGGAGGCGGCGCATCTTCTTCGTGCGGGCGAGGTCGTAGCCTTTCCGACGGAGACGGTCTACGGACTCGGCGCGAACGGCTTCGACGCCGCCGCCTGCACGAAGATCTACGAGGCGAAGGGGCGGCCTTCGGACAATCCGCTGATCCTGCACATCGCGCACCGCGCCATGCTTGATGACGTGGCGCTCGACGTGCCCGAGATGGCGGAGCATCTTCTGGCGGCATTTGCGCCCGGGCCTCTGACCTTGGTGCTGCGCCGCCGCGCCGCTGTGCCCGATCGCATCACGGGCGGCCTCGCGACGGTCGGCGTGCGCATGCCGGAGAATGACGCCGCACTCGCCCTGATTCGCGCGGCGGGCTTTCCTCTAGCCGCGCCGAGCGCCAACACGTCGGGCAGGCCGAGTCCGACGACAGCGGCGGCGGTGCTCGAAGACCTCGCAGGGCGCATCCCGCTGATTCTCGACGGCGGCTCGTGCCGCTTCGGCGTCGAATCGACGATCGTCGATGTGACGGGCGAGGCTGCCGTCATCCTGCGCCCCGGCGCCATCACGCGCGAGATGCTCGAAGAGGTCGTCGACGACGTACGGCTCGATCCGGGCCTTGCCGCGCAGGAGCGTGCGGCGCAGATGACCGTCGGCGCGATGTGCCCTGTGGCGGCGAACGGCGCGGAAGCAGGCGAGACGGCTGGCGTGCATACGGTCGCCGCCGCACCGCGAGCGCCCGGCATGAAGTACACGCACTATGCGCCGCGAGCGCCGCTGACCTTGCTCGCCGCCCCGCCCGAGGCTCTGCCCGCCGCCTTTCGTGCAGCGCTCGCCGAAGCGGCGGGCAAGTCGGTCGGCCTCATCGTGACGGATGAGACAGCGGCGGCGCTTGCAGGCGAGGCGGAAGAAGACTTTGTCGTGCGTCTCGGTGCGAGAAAAGACGTGCGTGCCATCGCCGCGCATCTTTACGAAGCCCTTCGCGCCTTCGACGAAAAAAAGGTTGACTTCATCCTCGGCGAAGCGCTCGACGAAAGCGGCTTGGGACTCGCCATCATGAACCGCCTCAAGAAGGCCGCAGGGTATCGGATTCGCCGCTTTTGAACGGCATGTGGTATAGTGGGGACAAGTGAATGAGGAGGTGTAGGACATCGTGCCCGAGATCAGCTTGTTTTTTGGCATACGCATTACGATGTATTACGAAGATCATAATCCGCCGCATTTCCATGCAGAATATGCGGGAAATGAAGCGACCATCGACATTCAAAATGCCCATATCCTGCACGGCTACCTGCCCGGAAGGCAGTTGAAACTTGTCCTCGCATGGTGCGTCATGTATCAGGATGAACTGATGCAGAATTGGGAACTGGCAAAGAGCGGCAGAACGCCGGAGCGCATACCGCCGATGAGGAGGGGATAATCATGGACAGCCGATTCATGCCCGAGGTGCTGCAGGCCGTGCCGGGCGACGGATATGTCATCTATGCGTATTTCAACGACGGCACCGTGCGCCGCTACGATGCGGCGAAGCTCGTGCAGAAGGGCGGCGTCTTCGCGCGGCTCAAGGATCGTGCATTCTTCACCGCCGCCCTGACGGTCATGAACGGCACGGCGGCATGGGATGTCACGGGGACGCGCGATGCGGCGCAGTGCATTGATATAGATCCGTTCGTCCTCTATGAGTCTCCTGTCGTACCCGACCCGTTGGAACGCGCGGATACCCCGGGAGATCATGCTTGTGCGATGAAAACGGATGCTGAAAACACCTGAAATTATAGGGAGTAAAGGCAAAGTTGCCCCATCTGTCTGTGTCTTTGGTTTGATTTCTTGGACTTTCACGCTAATTTTAGAGGAGCGTGAGACTTTGCGGGACAAGGTGGATTTTCTTGGAAAGTCGTAGTATAATACTACTTAAGAATCATGCTTTTTCGCTGATGTGAAAAAAGTAAATTTTTAGAGATAGGTATTATATCCTATTTCAAGGGAGGGTCTGCTTTGCAGCCAAGCGATATGGGAACGATCATTGCTTTGATCTATCGGTACAGCCAGAGTTACTTTAACGAGAAGTTGAAGAAGTATGGTCTGGGCAACGGACAGTATGTGTTCTTGCTGCACCTTCTCGACCATGAGGGGATCAATCAGGAAACCTTGGCGCACATGGTGAAGATTGACAAGACGACAGCGGCGCGCGCCGTGGCGAGACTCGTCCATGCCGGCTATGTGAGCCGCACGGTCAGCGACAAGGATCGCCGCGCCTATGTACTGCGCACGACGGAGAAGGCGCAGACCGTGAAGAAGGCGCTGAAGAAGACGATGGACGACTGGTACAAGATCTTAGTGCAGGATTTCTCCCCGGAGGAGTGCCGCCAATTCGACAGATTGCTGAAGCAGACCGTAGAGAACGCCGCAGCGCAGGAAGTTTGATGTCATTGAAAAGCCCCGAAGAATCGCATGCGATTCCTCGGGGCTTTTCGTGTATTTTGCGTATGATTCCAACCTTTCTTTTGCCATTATAGATTTTCGTGCATGGATGTCAAGCGCACCCGTGGAAGGGCGCGCTCGGCGTCCATTTGTCTTTCAGTGAATCTTTGATTTGGCTCAGCAGCTGCCGACCTCGTCGAGCGCCTTGACCGCGCCTGTCTTCGTGAGGCTTACGGCTCTTCCTTCGCCGAGTCCTGTGAAGATGACGAGGCAGGCGTCGGACTTTGCATGTTCCTTGATGTAGGCGTCGTCGAAGGTCATGAGGCGGTCGCCTTTCTTTACCTTCTGTCCGCCTTCGACGAAGACCTCGAAGCCCTGCCCGCCGAGTGCGACGGTATCGACGCCGATGTGCAGCAGGTATTCCGTGCCGTCAGCGGCCTTCATGCCGATCGCGTGCTTCGTGTCGAAGACGAAGACGACTTCGCCGTCCTCGGGCGCGTAGACTGTCTCTTCCGTCGGGTAAACGAAGTAGCCGTCGCCCATCATCTTGCCCGCAAATGCCTCGTCGGGCGCTTCCTCGATCGGATGCACCGTGCCTGCGACAGGCGTGAAGAGCGTGTGTGCGGCAGTTTCACCGGCAGACGCTTCCTGCGCGCCCGACTCTTGTGCCGAGGTGTTTTTCTCAGGCACGTTTGTCGCAGAAGCTTTTTCCGTCGGCTCTGCAGCGGCCATCGCTTCCGGCTCGACGTCGGGGGCTGTTTCGAGGTACGTCTCAAGATTCGACTTGATGACGGCGACCTGCGGGCCATAGATGACCTGCACGCCCGTGCCCTTGACGATGACGCCGACGGCGCCCGTCGCCTTTAAGAGCTTCTCGTTGACGAGTGAGGAATCCGCGACCGAGCAGCGAAGGCGCGTCGCGCAGCAGTCGACGGAAGTAATGTTCCTCTTGCTGCCAAGGCCGCGCACGATTGCCGCGCTCTTGGCATCGGATGCGCCCGCGCCGGACGCTGCTCCCGCCGCGCCTTGCTGCGCCTGGTAGTCAGCCTTCGAATAGAGCTTCGTCTCCTCGTCGTCGTCCTCGCGGCCCGGCGTCTTGAAGTCGAAGTGACGGATCATCCACGAGAAGATGAAGTAGTAGAGGAAGAAGTAGACGACACCGACCGGGATGATGTACATCCAGCCCGTCTTCGCCTCTCCCTGCAGGATGCCGAAGATGAAGAGGTCGAGGAGGCCGCCCGAGAATGTCAGACCGACGGCGATGTTGAGGATGTGCGCGATCATGTAGGCGGCGCCTGCGAGCGCGACCTGCACGGCGAAGAGCGCGGGTGCGACGAAGAGGAAGGAGAACTCGATCGGCTCGGTGATGCCCGTGAGCATCGAGGTCAGAGCCGCCGAGAGCAGGAGGCCGCCCGCGACCTTCTTCTTCTCGGGACGCGCACAGCGGTACATAGCGAGCGCCGCGCCCGGCAGGCCGAAGATCATGAAGATGAACTCGCCCGAGAAGTAGCGCGTCGCATCCGAGCTGAAATGCGTGACATCGGGCGAAGCGAGCTGGGCGAAGAAGATGTTCTGACCGCCCTGGACGAGCTGGCCGTCGATCATCATCGAGCCGCCGACGCCCGTCTGCCAGAACGGCAGATAGAAGACGTGGTGCAGGCCAAAGGGGATCAGAGCGCGCTTGATGATGCCGAAGATCAGCGTGCCGATGTAGCCCGTGCCCGTCACGAGGCCGCCGAGCGCGAAGATGCCCTGCTGGGCGAGCGGCCAGACGAAGTACATGGCGATGCCGACGAAGAGGAAGACGATCGTCGAGATGATGGGCACGAAGCGTGAGCCGCCGAAGAACGACAGCGCGTTCGGCAGCACGATCTTGTGGTACTTGTTGTGCAGCCAAGCGACGCCGATGCCGACGATGATGCCGCCGAAGACGCCCATCTGAAACGAGAGGATACCGCAGCTCGGCGCGATCGTGCCTTCGAGCACCGAGGGCGCGATCGTTCCGTCCGCAAGGATCTGGCCGCCGATTTTCAGCATGGCGTTGCACGCTGTGTGCATGACGAAGAAGGCAATCATGGCAGAAAGCGCCGCGACCTCCTTCTCCGCCTTCGCCATGCCGATGGCGACGCCGACGGCGAAGATGATCGGCAGATTGCCGAAGATCGTGCTGCCCGCGCTCGCCATGATGGAGAGAAGCGCGTGAAGCGGCGTTCCTGCACCGAGTACGGCGGTAAGGCCGTACGTCTCGATGGTCGTGGTGTTCGTGAACGACGCGCCGAGTCCCAAGAGTATGCCGGCGATCGGCAGGATGGCAACGGGCAGCATGAAGCTGCGTCCGACGCGTTGGAGTACACCGAAAATTTCGTCTTTCATGACAGCGAAAACCTCCTTTCCGGGGAATTGCTGGATGCATCCATACCTCCCCGAGCGAAGAAATATTACGTTTTGATTATACCGCAAAGGGAAGAAGATTGTAAAGGTGGGAATGTTAAGAAGAATCGTTGATTTCGATATCTACTGGGAAAGTTTACAAGTTGACACATGGAGCAAAGCGTGCTATATTATCCTTCATACATATTCATTCATCTTTAAGGAAAGAAGGATTCATCATGAATGCACTGATGCTTGTCGGGTGCGCCATCGTTGTCTTTCTCGCCGCCTACACCCTCTACGGACGGTGGCTCGTGAAAACGTGGGGCATCGACGAAACCGCCGCGACGCCGGCGCAGAGATTCGAGGATGGACAGGACTATGCGCCTGCCTCGCGCTTCACCGTCTTTGCGCATCAATTTTCCTCCATCACGGGCGCAGGCCCCGTCACGGGCCCCATCATCGCCGCCATGTTCGGCTGGCTTCCGGCGTTCCTCTGGCTGCTCGTCGGCGGCGTCTTCTTCGGCGCGGTGCAGGATTTCAGTGCGCTCTACGCGTCGGTGCGCAACGAAGGACGCTCGATGGGCATGCTCATCGAGCAGTACATCGGCAAGACGGGGCGTCGCCTCTTCCTGCTGTTTTGCTGGCTCTTCACGCTTCTCGTCATCGCCGCCTTTGCTGACATCGTCGCGAACACGTTCAACGGCTTCGCCAAGGACGGCAGCCTCGCCGTACCGAATGCGGCGGCGGCTTCAATCTCGATGCTCTACATCTTCGTGGCGATGGGCTTCGGACTCTTCATCCGCCGCATGAATCCCTCGGGCGCAGTGAAGTTTTTCGTCGCCATCGCGCTCATCGTCGCCATGCTCGCCGTCGGTATTTCTTATCCGCTCTACTTCGATGCGACGGTCTGGCGCTACGTCGTCTTCGCCTACTGCTTTATCGCCGCCGTCCTGCCCATGTGGTTCTTGATGCAGCCGCGCGACTACCTGAGCGTCTTCCTGCTCCTCGGCATGGTCGCAGGCGCCGTCCTCGGCGTGCTCATCGCTAATCCTGTCATCGAGATGCCCGCCTTCGTGGCCTTCGAGGTCAAGGGACAGTCGCTCTTCCCAATCCTTTTCATCACGATCGCCTGCGGCGCTGTCTCGGGCTTCCACAGCCTCGTTTCTTCGGGCACAAGCTCGAAATCCATCGAGAACGAGCGCGACATGTTGCCCGTCGGCTACGGCGCAATGCTCGTCGAATCGCTGCTCGGCGTCGTCGCCCTCGTCATCGTCTGCTCGGCGGCGACGGGCGGGCATCTGCCGGACGGCACGCCGTTCCAGATCTTTGCGGGCGCTGTCTCGGGATTCTTCGTGGAGTTCGGCCTGCCGAAGCATGTCGCGGCCTGCATCATGACGATGTGCGTCTCGGCGCTCGCCATGACGACGATCGATTCCGTCGCACGCATCGGACGCATGTCCTTCCAGGAGCTTCTTGCACCGTCGGAGGGCGAGACGGAAGGTGCCGCCGCGAAGCTCCTGCGCAACAAGTACGTCGCGACGGCAATCACGCTCGCGCTCGGCTATCTGCTGTGCCTCGCGGGCTACATGAGCATCTGGCCGCTCTTCGGCGCGGCGAACCAGCTGCTCGCGTCCCTCGTCCTCATCTCCATCGCCGTCTTCCTGCGCACGACGGAACGCAAGGGCTGGATGCTCTACGTCCCCATGACCTTCATGTTCCTCGTCACGATGTCGGCGCTCGTCATGAGCGTCTATGGCATCGTCGGCAAGCTTATGAACGGAGGTTTCGTCTTCTTGGTCGACGGGCTGCAGCTCCTCCTCGCGCTCGCGCTGATGACGCTCGCGCTCCTCGTCGTCAAGCACTGCGCCGCCGAACTCGTCACGGGCAAAGCCGAGCATGAGGCGCGTACCGATATGTGACGGATTGACGAAAACAGCTTGTCAGAATCCTGCTTCTCTGCTATAATAGTCCTATAGGAATCCTTGATAAATTCAGCCACCCGTCTTCACACATCTGGGTGACCTCATTTTATCAGCGCCTCCTATATTTTCCAGAGGAGCAGCCGCGATTCTGCGGCGTCCGCCGGACGCACGGTGCGCGGCATATATGCAAGCGAGACCTTGTCCCGTATCCGGGGTGGGGTCTTTTTCGTATAGGGAAAGGAGAGTCTTCTCTATGAATACGATAAAAACAACGATTTTGATGGCGCTCATGATGATCCTTCTCGTCGTCTTGGGCGGCGTGATCGGCGGCAAGGGCGGCGCGATGCTGATGTTCGTCATCTCTTTGGCGATGAATTTCTTCTCCTATTGGTTCAGCGACAGCATTGTGCTCCGCATGTACGGCGCGCGCCCGCTGACGGAGAGGGAAGCGCCCGAGCTTTATCATCTTGTGGCAGATCTTGCCGCGCGCGCGGGTCTGCCCATGCCGAAGGTCTGTCTGGTCGAATCTATGACGCCGAACGCCTTTGCGACGGGGCGCAGCCCTTCACACGCCGCCGTCGCCGTCACACGCGGCATCGTCGGCATGTTAAGCCGCGAAGAGCTTTCGGGCGTGCTCGCGCATGAGCTTTCGCATATCAAGCACCGCGACACCTTGATCTCGACGATTGCCGCCGCCATGGGCAGCGCGATTTCCATGCTCGCCTACATGGCGCAGTGGAGTGCGATCTTCGGCCGCTCGGACGACGACGAGGGGGCGGGCGGCATCGTCGGCACGCTTCTCGCCGTCCTCGTCGCACCGCTCGCGGCGACGCTCATTCAGCTCGCGATCTCGCGCTCTAGAGAGTTCGACGCCGACAAGTCGGGCGGCGAGATCTGCGGCAACCCGCGCTATCTCGCGCGGGCGCTCGAAAAGATCTCTGGCACGGTACAATCCATGCCGCCGATGCGCGAGGCCGAGGCGCAGCCTGCGACGAGCAATCTCTTCATCGTCAACCCGCTCGCCGGCTCGCGCCAGGCCTTTGTGAACCTCTTCTCCACGCATCCTGCGACTGCTGAGCGCGTCGCCCGACTCGAAGAGCAGGCAAGGCTTCTGGGTCGGTGACGGATTGCATATCGTCAGCCGGATGTGCTGCAAGCAGCGGGAAAGTTGTAACGATACCATGTCAGATACAAGAAGAGTCCTCAAGGCGGCAGCCTTGGGGACTCTTCTTGTCGTGTCGGCAGAATTCCTACAAGAAAATCAGATTTTTTCCGCTACTTTTCCTGTTCTCTATATGAAATAATACTGAGCAAGAACATTTCGATTCCAAGAAAGGAGATTCATTCATGCTTGCTTTCCTCAACAAAATTTTCCTCACGGCGCCGGATGCGCCGCCCATGCAGGATGCGGAGAAGGCGAAGAGCATCTTCTACAGCCTGCGCTGGCGCGTCTTCGCTTCCATCACGATCGGCTACGCCTTCTACTACATCATCCGTCAGAGCTATTCCGTCATCAAGAAGCCTCTTCTGGCGTCGGGCGCGGTCGATCCCACGCAGGTCGGCATCATCGGTTCGATCTTCTTCGTAACGTACGGTCTTGGCAAGTTCACGAACAGCTTCCTCGCTGACCGCATGAACAACAAGCGGTTCTTCGCCTTCGGTCTCTTCATGTCGTCCGTGACGATGGCGGCGATGGGTCTCGTGAACTCGTTCGTGCCGCTCGCCGTGCTCTGGGGCATCAACGGCTGGTTCCAGTCCTACGGCGCAGGGCCGTCGATTGTCTCCTTGAACCAATGGTTCAGCAACCGTATGCGCGGCACGCTTTACGGCGTCTGGTTCACGAGTCACAACCTCGGCTCGTCGTTCGCCTACTTTGCGATCGCGGCCATCGTCAGTGCCTACAGCTGGTCGATGGGCTTCATCGCGGCCGGTCTCATCTCGCTCGTCGGCACCGTCTTCATCTACCTCGGCATGAGCGACCGCCCCGAGACGCGCGGCCTGCCGAATGGCGCCGTTCTCTACGGCGAGAAGACGCAGGCGCAGGTCGATGCGGAAAAGACGCGTTCCGTCGGCTCGATGCAGTGGAACGCCGTCGTCAAGAACCCCGCCGTCTGGATTCTCGGTCTCTCGTCTCTCTGCGTTTACATCGCACGCTACGCGGTCGAGAGCTGGGGCGTCGTCTATCTGACGAGTGCCAAGGGCTACGACATCATGGGCGCGGCGGGCGTCATGGCGTACATGCAGGTCGCGGGTATCTTCGGCGCACTTCTCTGCGGCTGGATCTCCGACCGCTTCTTCCACTCGAAGCGCAACATGCCAGCGCTCATCTACGGCCTTCTCTACACGGCCTCGATCGCGGGCTTCGTCTGGGCGCCGCAGTCGTTCTACACCGACCTCTTCTGCATGACCTTCTACGGCTTCACGATGGGCGCGCTCGTCTGCTACATGGGCGGACTCATGGCAGTCGACATCGTGCCGAAGCGCGTCACGGGTGCAGCGATGGGCATGATCGGTCTCCTGTCTTACGCGGGCGCCGCGATCCAGGAGTTCGTCACGGGCAAGCTCATGACGATCACGACCGTCGGCGGCGAGAAGATCTACGACTTCGGCTATGCCACCGAATTCTGGGTTGGCGCAGCGCTCCTCTCGACGCTGCTCGCACTCCTCGTCTGGAACGCGAAGCCGCAGGACGAAGCGTAAACTACGGGAAATAGAAGAACCGCCCTCTGGAAGCGAGAATGCTTTCAGAGGGCGGCTCTTTCTGTATACGGTCACATGGCCTTCAGTTGATCCAAGGAGGGAAGAATATATAGGACTATACTGCATATTATATACGAAGAAAAGATCTAGGAATTTTTGTAAGGGAGGGAGATATATCCTTCTTCTCTGCTGCATGTATGACCGCGAAACGCAAGAAGATACTTTCGTCGGATAAAAGCGCCGAAAGATGACGTGAGAAAAGGAGTGGGAACGATGCGTGTATTTTTGAATCCGGGGCACGACCCTCTGTACGACAGCGGCGCCGTCAATGCGGAGCTGGGGCTTCGAGAGTGCGATGTCGCCGCCGACATCGGCGAGCGCGTGAAGCTCTATCTGGAGCTTGTCGGCATCGAGGTATTCCTCATGCAGAGCGACAATCTCGCTTGGGAGAGCCGCCATCTTGAGCGCTGGAACGCCGCCGTGACGGACGAGGCGAACAAGTGGTGCGCCGACATCTTCATCAGCCTGCACTGCAACGCGGCGGACGGCGAGGCGCACGGCACGGAGACGCTCATCTATGAGCGCGGCACGAGGGCGGAAAGACTCGCGCGCGCCATCGGCTGGCAGATCACGACGTCGCTCGGCACGATCGATCGCGGCGTCAAGGAGCGTCCCGAACTCATCGTATTGCACGCGACGGCGATGCCCGCCGTCCTCGTCGAAATGGCGTTCATCGACTATCTGCCCGAGGCGCGGCTGCTCACGGAGAAGGCCGACGTCTTCGCACGCGCCATCGCGCGGGGCGTCACGGATTACGAGACGGAAATGCAGGCAGGGGAGAGCGGGGCGTCCGCGATCTCCGAGTGAGGACAGGGCACACGGCAGCAGCCCCGACGTTGGAAAAGCAGCGTCAGGGCTGCTATTATTTTAATGGAAGGGTACTCAGCCGCACATCTTGCCAAAATCTGCTCCATCGGTCGCATCTTCGACATAGTTTGGGACTTCAGGATAGAATATGAATCTTTTTCATGTTTTGCTTGCCCCCCCCGCAAGATATGTTATCATTATCAACGAGCAGACCGCAAGCGGGGATATTCTTGAGGGAACGTGGATACTCGGAAGCTCCCCCTGGATGGTCTGACCACAGTTCATTTCCATCTAGGAAGCGCTGATAAAATGAGGTCGCCCAGATGTGTGAAGATGGGTAGCTGAATGTATCAGTGATTCCCCTATTTCAAAGGAGGAGTTTTTCATGAAGAAGTCTCTGACAGCCGCCTTGACGACGGCACTCGTCGTCGGCGCGGCCTCGACGACCTTTGCGGCGGCAAACCCGTTCAGCGACGTCCCTGCCGATCATTGGGCGTACGACGCAGTCGCACAGCTCGCCGATGACGGCGTCATCGAAGGCTACGGCGACGGCACGTATCGCGGACAGAACGAGATCACGCGCTACGAGATGGCGCAGATGGTCGCCAAAGCCATGGCGAAGGAAGATCAGGTCAACGCCCAGCAGAAGGCGATGATCGACCGCCTCGCCGCTGAATTCAGCGAAGAGCTGAACAACCTCGGCGTGCGCGTCGCGAACCTCGAAGACCGCATCGACAACGTCAAGTGGACGGGTGAACTGCGCTATACGTATGAGAAGACAGGCGGAGAATTCATGGGTAAGTATGAAGGCGGTGCGCAGACGAACCATGAACTTCTCTTCCGCTTGGAGCCGGAGGCCACGGTCAACGATCATTGGAAGGTCAAGGCTCGCCTTGACGCTATGTGGAATCCCAGTACGGATTCGTCGGATGACGACCATGACAGCCATGTGTCGCTTGAGCGCGCCTACGCCGAAGGCACATACGGTACGACGGTCATCGATGCCGGCAAGATGCCCGTATTCACGGAGCAGGGCGTCCTCATCGACGACGATTTGTCCGGCGCTGCCGTGACCTTCGGCGCAGGGCAGCCGTTCTCAGGCACGATCTTCGCCGGCCGCTACAACCTCGAACATTCCGCCTTGGGCGACGAGGTGAAAGAAGCACGGGAGAGGGGCTTCGCTGGCAGGACTTGGGCGAACGTGCAGATAGTGAACCTCAACTGGAATCCGTCGGAGAAGTTCCACGTCGGTGCCGACTACATGCGTATGAAGACCAAGGATAACTTCGCTGGATCGGACGCAACGTCGACTTGGGGTCTTGGCATGAAGTGGCGTCCCGAGAGCACGGTCGCTCTTTCGGGCGGCTATTGGAAGAACACGAGCGATGAGTCCGCCGAGGTCAAGAACGAGCATCTGAAATCCTACAATATCGAGCTTGCCTACAAAGGGGCAGAGCCGGAGAATCCGCGTACGTTCGGCCTCCACCTCGCATACCGCTACCTCGGTGGTGGCTCGGTGCTCGCCCCGACCTTCGACGGTGCGATGTGGAACACGAAGGGCTGGGAAGTCGGTGCAGAATACACCTTCGCAAAGAACATCGTCGGTACGCTTATCTATTTCGACGGCGATTTGATCTACAACGGAATACCCAAGGGTGAAAGAGAAAGGAATAAGCTCTTCGGCCGCGTCGAATACTTCTTCTAAGCTGGAACGAACAGCGGAGCCGCTGCACAGGATTCTGTGCGGCGGCTCTTTTTTGTATGCGAGTCTCATGGTATAAT
>ERZ773035.1322-NODE-1322-length-18124-cov-4.811666_pt1 | contig 18124 bp, 23 predicted proteins | sample MGYA00511487_ERZ773035 | MGnify/ENA primary metagenome ERZ773035 (study PRJEB29015, sample SAMEA2737985) | human oral metagenome | biome: human oral; feature: human-associated habitat; material: dental | place: China | collected 2024 ...
TAGAGTGCACACTTTCTCTGAATCTGATGACTAGAAATCTCTACAACAGCTCATCAAGTTTGTAGTACACATAGGAGTCGTCGAGGGTTTTCAGCGCCTCTTGTGATGCGTGTTTAGCTTGAAGATAGCTATGGATTTTCTCGAAACCGCCCTGTCTAGGAAAATCCGGGTCTCGTAGCGCATCTTGTGCTAAATCGCCAATGGGCCTATCAACGTCCCTGAACAAAACTAACCATTCATAAAACGACAATGCAAGTGATTTTTTCAACTTAATCACCTCCTTATACCCAATAGTGTACCCCATAACGAATCACAAAACTATTTGTAAAGCTATCAGATATTAAAAAGGAGGCCTAATAATGTGAAAGAGAAAAAAGATGTTATGTCTGTAAAAGATGTATCGGAATACTACGGAGTATCTCAATCAGCTATATATAGGCTAAGAGACGAAAATAAACTCCACCAATTACCGCTACCCGGCGTAAAGTTCGGTCGTCAAGAAGTAGAGGCCTTAGCTGGTATTGAGTGGGAGTACTCAGCAACCGGCTACAGACGGCTAAAAGAAGAAAACAGCCGCCTGGAAGCAGAGAACGAAAACCTCAAAAAGAAAATTAAAAAAATCACCAGTGAGCTACTGGTGATAAGCGGAGAGATTTAAAAAGGAGAAGCCATGGAACCTTTAAAAATAAAGATAAAAAAGACTCACGACCAGGCCCGATTACCCCTTATTACGAAAGGGAACGCCTGCTTCGACTTCTACGCACTGGAAGACACGGAGATCAGGTCTATGCATAAAGGCCCGGCAACACTTGTAAGGACAGGACTTGCCTTTGAAATTCCTGAAGGCTACCACATGAAGCTTTTCATGCGAAGTAGCTATGGAGCGAAAAAGAAAATATTCCTTGCCAACTGCGTCGGGATTATCGATAGCAGCTATCGAGGAGAAGTAAGAGGAATCTTCAAAGCGGCAACAGGAAGAGATTCAACGAAATGGATACGAGCCGGGGAGCGATTCATGCAGGGTCTTATTGAAAGGAACATCCCTGTAGAGTTTGAAGAAGCGGATAAATTAAGCCAAACCGAGCGCGGCGAAAGCGGATTCGGGAGCACCGGAGAGTAAGGAGGAAACTGAAATGGTAAATACACTGGTAACTATTACGTGCGCGATTGTAATTGCCTGGGCGTTATGGATAGCGCTCGACATAATTCAAAAAGGAGGTAAGCGTTGAAAGCGATAACCCTACAAAAGCCGCCTGATTGGGTTAACAGACGGTACTACGAAATCAGAAACAGGCCGGTAAAAAATCCTGAAAGCATCCGGTTCACTTATAAAGACGCCATAGAAGTTATCTTTGGCGCAATAATAGCCTATTTGTTTATAGTAGTTCTCGCTGTGATGTAAGGGTGTGATGAGATGAATTGCGAGAACTGCCCTAATAAAGATTATGGTATCCCTGATGAATGCATAGAAAAATGGCCGCTCCCTGCAGCATTAGGAAGCGACCAAAGCAAAGAAATATAAGAGGATACAAATATTATAACACAAAGGAGAATGTACATGAAATACGTAGGTGTGACACACAACTTTAACAGCCTGGATTATACGGACATTACGAGGTTCAGTATAGGAAGAATATATTGGTTCAAGTTCTATGAAGACGACCTCGGACCGTTAGATGATGTTAGCATCGGGCAATATGTAGTCGTAGACACATGCCGGGGCTTAGCCGTCGGCCGTATTGTTAAGAAGTCGGGCGGGGGTATTAACTTAGCACTTAACGCGGGCATGAGCGAGGAGGACGTAACTCGTCAAGTTGTCGACGTCGTGAACGTCGAGCATATAGTAGCTCGCAATAAACTTATTAAGGAAGTCGGTAAAGCCGAAAAAGCTATGTGCGACTGGATTAACAAGAACAGCATAGAAGATGTATATGCCATTCTTGCGGATCAGTCGGTTGAGTTTAAAGACTTGCTTTATGCTCGCGACCAATTAGTTAAGAAACTTGAAGCTGAAAAATAGGAGGCATATGAAACTATGTTAAAAATCACCTTTGAAGGAAACGCGAAATCAGTAATGTTTGAAATGAAGGCTCTCGTAAACGCGTTAAGCACTAACGGGAAGGAAGTAAAGGAAGTCTTTACGCCGGTATCTGAATCGGCTGTAGAAGCGCCGAAGAACTGGACGACTCAAGACGTACAGCCTGAAGAGCCGAAAGCGGAAGCGGCTACTGCACCCGCTGCACCTGTTGCCCCCACTGCACCCGTGAAGACCTACACGCTGCCCGAAATCCAGAAGGCACTGCAACCCCTTATGGACGAAGGGCGTACGGCAGAGCTTGTAGGGCTCTTGCAGAAGTTTGGAGTAGCCGACCTGACCAAGCTGCCGGCTGATCAATACCCCGACTTCATTAACGACTTAAGAGCCTTAGGGGTGAGGTTATAATGCCCGCCGTACATGCGCTCCTAAGTGCTAGCAGCAGTCACCGATGGCTGCACTGCACTGGTGCGCCGAGATTAGAGGCGACCTTTCCCGACACCACGTCGGAACATGCGCAGGAGGGAACGCTTGCCCATGAGTTGTGCGAGCTGAAACTCAAGAAATATCTCACCGTCATGAGCAAGGCCGCCTACACACGGCAGCTGAATAAGATTAAAAAGCATAAACTCTGGCAAGACGAGATGGAACGGACGACGGAGGAATACGTCGAGTATATCAAGAGTGTTCTGCTGAATTACGACGTCGCCCCGGCGGCGGTCATTGAAAAGCGGGTAGACTTCAGTTCATACGTGCCTCAGGGCTTCGGGACAGCGGACTGCCTGATTCTGGCGGGCGACACGCTACATGTTATCGATTACAAACACGGCAAAGGCGTCCCCGTCGATGCGGATCACAATCCGCAGATGATGTTATATGCCCTAGGAGCAATGCACGATTACAGCCTTTTATACCATTTTACGACCGTTAAAATGGCCATCGTGCAGCCCCGACTGACAGGAGTCAGTGAGTTCACAATCTCCGTTGAGGAGCTTCTCAAATGGGGCGACGAAGTCGTACGGCCGAAGGCTCAGGAAGCCTTTGCCGAATCAGGCCATCGCTTTGAAGCGGGCGACTGGTGCAAGTTTTGCCGTGCCAAGCAGCGGTGCAAAGCCCGCTGTGAAGCAAACACCGCTTTATATCCGCACGTGACCGAGGACCCCCGGCTTATTTCAAGAGCGGAGGCCGGCGATTACTTAAACCGGGGCAAAGACCTCGTTAGATGGTATGAAGATTTGAAAGATTATGCCCTGTCCCAATGCCTTCAAGGCGTTGACATTCCCGGTTGGAAAGCCGTTGAAGGCCGCCACACAAGAGCGTTCAAGGATGGCGAAGCCGCCCTGCAAACTCTTATTGACGGGGGTATTGACGAGTCAATCCTGTATGAACGCGTCGTCTTGACATTGGCCAAGATTGAAAAAGCCATCGGCAAGAAAGAGTTTAACCGCCTTGTTGGTGACCAAGTCATCGAGAATCCGGGCAAGCCCGCCCTTGCTCCCGAAGGGGACAAGAGACCTAAAATTACCAATCAGCCGACAGCGGATCAAGTATTCAACATTCAAGGAGGAAATTAAAATGTCATTCCAAACAAGACCTAATGAAGTGTTATTGCAAAACGTCCGAGTATCGTATGTGCACCTTTTAGAACCGTACCAGAACCAGAATCAACCGGGGCAGGAGCCGAAGTACTCTTGCATGATTTTAGTGCCGAAGTCCGACACGGCACAAGTCCAAGCGTTACAAGCTGCCATTGAAGCGACCATTGCCGAAGCGAGAACGAAGCACGGCGCAAAGGTTCCCGCTATGCCCAAGACGCCTATTCACGACGGCGACGGCTACACTCCCGGCGGCAAGGAGTACGGCGAGGAGTGCAAGGGCTGCTTCGTTTTTAATGCGTCGCAGGTAGCCAAGTATAAGCCGGAAGTGGTCGACCTTCAAGGTCAACCCCTTACAGAGCCCAGTCAAGTATATTCAGGTATATATGTCAACGTATTGGTTAATTTTTACTTTTACAATAACCAATCATCGGGTATCGGCGCAGGACTCGGCCCCGTACAAAAGGTGCGAGACGGCGAACCGTTGGGTGGGGGCGCACCTGCCTCCGCAGCGTCGGTATTCGGTGCCCCTCAAGGAAGCGCGGCGTCGGTATTCGGCGGTGCGGCTGCCGCTCAGACGGAAGCTCAGGCGATTAACCCGCTAACGGGTCAGCCGATGTAAGCGTGACCACTATGCGCCATCTAAACATTGACATCGAAACCTATTCAAGTAATGACATCACCGACGGCGTGTACAAGTATTCGGAGGCGGAGGACTTTGCGGTCCTCCTCTTTGCCTACGCCTATGACTTCGGAGACGTGGAGGTCGTCGACCTCACTAAGGGGGACACAATCCCCGACGGGGTGTTAAGTGACTTACAAAACCCGGACGTCATTAAGCATGCATACAACGCACAATTCGAGATCACATGCCTCAATCGTATCGGCATTACAACTCCTCTTACTCAGTGGCAATGCACTATGATTCACGGGGCATACCTCGGCTACCCGATGGGACTTGCCATGCTCGGTAAGGCCTTAGGCCTCCCGACGGAAAAACTCAAGGACAAGGCGGGAACGGCGTTAATCCGATATTTCAGCGTTCCGTGCAAGCCCACTAAGACGAACGGCGGCCGAACACGCAACCATCCACACCACGATCCGGACAAATGGGCGGCGTACATTCGCTACAATCGACAAGACGTAGTCACTGAGATAGAGTGCCTCAAGCGGTTGTCAGCGTTTCCCGTACCCGCTGACGTCTGGCGCCAATGGTGGCAAGACCTCGAGGTCAACCGTCGGGGCGTTCTTATTGACCGTGAACTGGTCAACAGCGCACTTGCCATCGACGCCGAGAACTCGGAAATGCTCGTGGCGGAAGCAAAGGAGCTTACAGGCCTTACTAACCCCAACTCAACGTCTGCGTTGTTACAATGGGTCAATTCACACCCCGATGTTGACCTGCCGAACCTTACCAAGGATACGGTCGACAAGGCATTAAGCAGAGACCTCAGCCCCGACGTTCGGCGAACGTTGGAACTCCGAAAAAAATTAGCCAAGTCGTCCGTCTCTAAGTACGACAAAATGCATGAGTCCATGGGCGGCGACGACCGCCTCCGTGGCGTGCTCCAGTTTTACGGAGCGAATCGAACGGGACGATGGGCGGGGCGGTTGATTCAGGTGCAAAACCTTCCCCGTAATTACATCGAGTCATTAGACGCGGCCCGTAACCTTGTTAAGAGTCGCAACCGGGTAGGCCTTGACCTCTTATATGGCGATGTGTCGGACACGCTGTCACAGCTCATCAGAACGGCTATCATCGCCCCGAAGGGTAAGACCTTATGTGTAGCCGACTTCTCAGCCATTGAAGCCCGGGTCATCGCATGGCTCAGCGGCGAAGAGTGGCGGCAGCAGGTTTTCGAGGCGAACGGCGACATTTATTGCGCCTCTGCCTCCTCCATGTTCCACGTGCCCGTTGTCAAGCACGGGGTCAACGGGCACCTTCGGCAGAAGGGAAAGGTCGCAGAGCTCGCGTTAGGGTACCAAGGCGGTGTGAACGCCTTAAAGGCCATGGGGGCGCTCAGCATGGGGCTCACGGAAGAGGAGCTACCCGACATCGTGCAACGGTGGCGTGATGCCTCTCCGAGGATTCGGGACTTGTGGTATCAGGTTGAAAACGCCGCCGTATACACCGTAACGACGGGTAATCCTATGAGCGTTGTCCACGGCATAACGTTCAGGCTTGAGGTCGATCCGATATATGGCTACCGATATATGACGATTGAGCTTCCGTCTAAACGTAAGCTGTACTATCCGGGGGCGCACATCAAGCCGAACGCCTTCGGTAAGGACGCCGTACACTTCTACGCTCAATATAACACCTCATGGACAGAGGACAGCACCTACGGCGGTAAGCTTGTCGAGAACATCACACAGGCCATCGCCCGGGACTGCTTAGCCGTTACGCTTGAACGGCTCAAAGCGCACGGACTTGACATCATTATGCATATCCACGACGAAGTCGTCGCTGAGGTCGACAGCGGCGGAGCGGCTGAGACACTGGAGAGTGTGAATAAGCTGTTCGCCGAGCCCCTCGATTGGGCGGAAGGGCTGCACCTGTCAGCGGCGGGTTTCACCAACGAGTACTATATGAAGGATTAGAGGCAACGGCCATGAATAACGATAAGAAGTTAATAATCAGCATAGGGACGTCCAGAACGTCCAAACAGTGGACGAGAACAGAGATGATGTGGTCGGAGTTCATCAGCCGGCTGCGTCAGCCGCTGCGCACTCAGGAGACCACAGCGGATTACCATAAGCTGCCCAAGGCCGCACAGGGACGGCTGAAGGACATCGGCGGCTTTGTCGGCGGTAGCCTTACAGGGCTGCAGCGAAAAGCAAGTAACGTTACAGGGCGTGATCTTATCACGCTTGACCTCGACGCCATCGAGCCCGGACAGACGGACAACGTCGTTCGCACCGTTGACGCGTTGGGAATGGCTTATGTCATTTACTCGACAAGGTCGCACACGCCGCACCGGCCGAGGCTCCGGGTGGTCGTTCCGACTGACCGCACCATGACACCCGACGAGTACGAGCCCATGGCGCGTAAGCTAGCCGAGCTTATCGGCATTGGCATGTGTGACAGTACGACTTTTGAGGCCTCACGCCTTATGTACTGGCCGTCGTGCCCCTCAGACGCTCAGTACGTCTTCCACTACGGCGATAAGCCGTTCTTATCTGTCGACGGGCTACTGGCCACATATACCGACTGGCGGGACGTGACCGCATGGCCGCAAGTCCCCGGCTCTGAGATCGCCGTCCATGTTAAGAAGTTATTAACCAAGCAACAGGACCCCCTTACCAAGCATGGCGTCGTAGGTGCGTTCTGCCGCACTTATAGCATACGGGAAGCCCTTGAGGCCTTCTTACCTCAGGCGTATGCCTACGTGGAAGGCTCAGCCGACCGCCTGACTTACGTTGAGGGCTCAACCGTAGGCGGGGCGATTATATACGATGATGACAAGTTTTTATACTCACACCACAGCACGGACCCTTGTAGTGGCCAACTGGTGAACGCCTTTGATCTTGTCCGTCTTCACAAGTTCGGACAGGCTGACGAGACGGCCAAAGAGGGCACGCCCGCTCACAAGCTCCCGTCATTCGCACAGATGCAGAAATTCGCCCAAGAGGACGAACGGGTAGCCGTGGAGCTGCAGCAGGAACGGGCTAAGCGGTCTGCCTCTAACGTTTTTCGGGGCATTATGGAACAGGTAGAAGACGGAGAAGCGGAGACCTTCGACGCCGACGCTCTGGCAGACGTTAGCTGGATAAAGGTCGCAGACCTGCGCTGTGACGAGAACGGGAAACCGAAAAAGACCAGAGATAATATTCTCAAGATTTTAAAATACGATCCCATACTCAAGGGGCGGATTGCCTTTGACAAATTCGCTAGTCGGTGTATGGCCCTAGGAGCTCTTCCGTGGGCACCTGAGGAGACGGAAAAACGTATCTGGACGGACACCGACGACAGCGGGATTCAGTGGTACATAGAAAACCGTTTCGACATTACGGGCAAGGACAAGGTGTTGGACTGCGTCGTATTGACTGCAGAACAAAACGCCTACAATCCCGTGACAGATTACCTTGACGGGCTTAAGTGGGACGGCGTTCCGAGACTTGATACGCTGTTTATCGATTATCTGGGTGCAGAGGACAACGCCTACACCCGTGCCGCATGCCGCAAAACCTTTGTTGCCGCTGTAGCAAGGGCGTATCATCCCGGATGTAAATATGACACGATGCCCGTGTTGGTGGGATTACAGGGAATGGGGAAATCGTCCCTTATCCGCATTATGGGCAAAGATTGGTACGCCGACGGGCTGAACGCTGTAGAAGGTAAGGAAGCGGCTGAGAACATTCAAGGTCGGTGGCTTATCGAAGCAGGCGAAATGGCGGGATTCAGCCGGGCGGAGGAGAACGCCGTTAAACAGTTCTTATCGAGGCAAGTTGATAACTTCCGCAAGGCGTACGGCCGAAGGACTCAGGAATACCCACGGCGGTGCGTGTTCTTCGGGACGACCAATCAGCACGAATTTCTGAAGGATACCACGGGCAACCGCCGTTTCTGGCCTATTCAGGTAGGCGTTATTAAGCCCATAAAAAACGTATTCCGGGACCTTGAAGGCGAAGTTGACAACTTATGGGCTGAGGCCGTGGCGTACTTCCGGCAAGGCGAGAGTCTTATTATAGAAGACAACGAGGCCGTTTTGGCCCTGGCAAACGAGGCACGAGAGGCCCATCGAGAAGGAAATGCCAAAGCGGGCGTCATTGAGGAATTTTTAAAGCGGAAAGTGCCGCCTAACTGGAATACGATGAGCGTTGACGCCCGCCGTATGTTCTTAAGGTCAACCCCTGTTGACCCGAGTCAGGAGCTGATCTACCGGGATAGAATCTGTGCAGCTGAGGTCTGGTGCGAGTGTTTCGATAAGGAGCTGTCCTGGATGCGTAAGGCCGATACCCGAGAATTAAACCAGATTTTAGAGAGTTTAAGCTTTACACAACGGTTTGAAAAAGTAAAAAAATTTGGCGCATACGGAGCTCAAAGAGGGTTCTGTTTAATACCCCCGAATGAATAAAAACGGGGGTAACATTCCTTGATTTTAGGCCGGTTTTCTCAAAAAGAATGTTACCCCTGAATGTTACAAATGTTACAAATGTTACCCCTGAATGTTACCCATAAAAACCTAGTAAATACCTATATCCAAAGTACTTTTATATCTAAGGTAACATTCTTTTACCCTAATAGTAAAAATAAGGTAAATAAAGGATATATAAGGGGTTAAATAGAGTTAATACGCTTTATATAGGAATACTATATAGAGCGACGTTACGATTGTTACCAAAACTAATTGAGAATGAGAAAAATGGAGGTCGGAAATGTTAGAAAAACAAATCGAATCAAAATTCGTGAAGCAAATCAAACTGATGGGCGGACGAGCCTATAAGTTCATCTCCCCTGGCAACATCGGTGTGCCTGACCGGATTGTCTTCTGGCCGGACGGCACTATTGAACTGGTGGAGCTTAAAACCCGGACAGGTCGATTGTCGCAAGCACAGCGGCGACAAATTGACCGCTTCCAAAAGATGAATTGCAGCGTCCACGTGCTGTGCGGTGTGGAAGGCGTTGACGCCTACCTTGAAGCGTGCCGACGCACCAGAGGAATGAATGCGGATGAAATTTGAGCCGCACCCTTATCAGCAGTACTGCATTGACCGAGTGGTCAAGCAGCCGAATATCGGACTCTTCCTCGATATGGGATTAGGCAAGAGCGTTATTACCTTGTCGGCCATCTACCAATTGAAGTATTCCCGCTTCGCCGTTAGCAAGGTTTTGGTCATTGCCCCTAAAAAGGTTGCCGAAGCCACATGGCAGCGCGAAGCAGCCAAATGGGACGGGTTAGGACTTTTGAGGATTTCAACCGTTCTCGGTAGCACGACTAAACGGGTGAAGGCGTTGAATACGCCGGCAGACATCTACATCATCAACCGTGAGAATGTGACATGGTTAGTCGACTATTACCGGAATGCGTGGCCGTTTGACATGGTCGTGGTGGACGAATCGAGTTCCTTCAAGAACCATCGGGCGAAGCGGTTTAAGTCGTTGGCCGCTATGCACAACCATATCAAGCGTATGGTGCTACTGACAGGCACACCCGCCCCGAATGGACTTATTGACTTGTGGGCCCAGGTTTATTTGCTTGATCGGGGACAAGCATTAGGTCGAACGTTCACGGCCTTCCGGGAGTATTATTTTGACCCCGACCAGAGAGGGCGGGACATGATCTACAGCTACAAACCGAAAGACAATACCGAAGGCGACATTATGCGGGCCATATCCGGATTATGCGTATCGATGAAGGCGAAGGACTACCTGGACTTGCCGCCGATTATTTACAACACCGTTCCCGTCGCCCTGGACGCCAAGGCGCAAAAAGCCTACAACGTCATGGAAGCACAATCGGTTTTGGAACTGATTGAAAAAGGCGAAGAGATTACCGCCATGAGTGCGGCCGCCCTCTCAACGAAATTACAGCAGTTGGCAAACGGTGCGGTATACGATGAGCTTCGCAACGTACATGAGATACATGATTGTAAGATTGAAGCGTTCATGGAACTGATTGAACAGTTATCCGGAAAGCCGGCACTGGTGTTCTATAACTTCAAGCATGACCTTGAACGATTAAAAGCTGCATTGGCCAAATCGAGATTAGTCGTAAAGGAATTAAAAGGCGCAACGGAAGAGCGAGAATGGAACGAAGGAAAGATTGATATTCTACTAGCACACCCGGCGAGTACGGCTTACGGGCTGAACTTACAAGACGGCGGCAACCATGTTATATGGTTCGGGCTGAACTGGAGCTTGGAGCTATACCAACAGGCAAATAAGCGGCTACACAGGCAGGGGCAAAAAGAGAAGGTTATCATTCATTATCTCATCAGCATCGGCACCCGAGATGAGGACATGATGGAAGCATTAAATCGAAAGGCCGACGCACAAGAATATGTGCTTCAGAGCTTAAAAGCGAGAATTGATAAAGTGAAAGGAGCACAGAGTCATGGATAATGTTCAGAAGAAATTAGTGAGTGGAATATTTGAATTATGGAACATGGCACAAATAGATGAAGAAAAATTCTACAACCAAGACATTCCCGATATAGGGTTTGTATCTGCCAAGAAGTATGTTCTCATAAGACTTCCGAAGGGGTGCCCGTATCCGTTTAAAGCAGATCGAAAAAACGAAAACATACGCCAACGTATGAGAGAATTAATTACAGATAGTAAGGCAGAACGTGTTTTTGATACTGGTGAAACAAAAATTGTAGGGAAAAACATTAAAACAAAAAAGTTTATATACGGCACAGAGGGGCAGGAAATCTTAGTGTCAGAATTTTTATATGAATATTTGCCGCTGTCAGCTAAAAGTATCGACGTATACGACGATCGGGTGCTTCGGGTATACATTGAGGGTGAAGAATTACCGGTAGTTATTGTTTCCATAATTAAAAACCCTGGGGTGATGAGTAATGACGAACATATCAAGAAATCCAATTAATGGGCAAGGCCAATGCACAGGAGTATGTACTACAGAGCTTAAAAGCAAGAATTGATAAGGTGAAAGGAGCACGCAAAAATGGATAACATTCAGAAGAAACTGGTACAGGGAGTATTCAAGATATGGGAAGCGGCGCAGAAAGATGGCGAACGGTTCCTCGTTCAGGATATTCCTGACGTAGGACTTGTAGCCGCGTCGTCGCATGTCATCATACGGCTGCCGAAGGATTGCCCGCATCCGTTCAGGGTGGATAAAGAAGAAGGTCGAATAACAGATGCCATGAAGGACTATCTGACGGGTAAGGACTCCGTAATCGCCTTCGATACCGGGGACATGAGTACCTTCGGCCGGAACAAGGTCGCGAAGAAAATCGCCTATGGTACAGACGGTAAGTCGGTCTTCGTGGCTAAATCCCTGTATGCCTTCACGCCGCCTTCAGTGGATCATCTTGACCTGTATAAGGGCCGTCTAATTCGAGTATATATAGAAGGCGAAGAGTTGCCGGTAATGGGCATCGCCGTATACCGAGCTTTTGGGGACAGATAATAATGACGAACATAACAAGAAGCCCTATAAACGGACAGATAGAATCAACGGACGAGATTAAAAGCCCAAATCACTACACCTGGCGCGGTAAGGAGTGCGAAGAGATTATAGGTGAGATTACGCAAGGCGCAGAAGGCAAGGAAGTGGAAGAAATAGAAACTACGCGAAAAGAAGAAGCATAGAGATTATTATCAATCGAATAGAAAGGAGCACAAAACGATGAAATTAGATAAGAAAGCCTTAGATGATGTAGCGGCAAGTATTGATGAGAGTATCGAAGCACTGGAATACGCACTAGACCGAATCAAAGATTGTGGTTTAGACAACTCCGAACAAAGAATGATTGAAGATCATTTAAGAAAGAGTATGAGGTTGCTTGATATGGCTTACGATTTTGTAGATTTTGATTAAGGATTAAAAAAGGAGCTAGTAGTATGAAAAGAAAATTTGTACACAAACCGACTGAAATTACAGTATATGAATTTACAGGAGACGCTAAAGAAATTACGGACGTTCTTGAGGCTATGAATGATTATTGCGGATATGACAAATACGGATGGACGCTTATATCTGACCACGAGCCGCCGTTTTTAGAAATATATGACGATGAGATTGACGTTAGAAATTTGCTAAAAGGCGGCTATATGTATGTTGATGATGACGGAAACATAAGCCTATTTTCTCATGACAAGATGCATGAAGAATGGGAACTGGTGGAAGACCATGAAAATTCTTGATGTGTGCTGCGGTGGCAAGATGTTCTACTTCAACCCTGATTCGTCCTTGGTGACTTTCATGGATATCAGGGAAGGGGAAGTAGAGTTTTCCGAAGGACGGAAGATTACTATTAAGCCCGACGTAGTAGGGGATTTTAGAGCCATACCTTTCTACAACGAAACCTATGATATGGTTGTGTTCGACCCGCCGCATTTAATACGGGCAGGAAAGTCATCGTGGCTTGCCAAAAAGTACGGCGTACTCAATAAGGAAACGTGGGAAAGCGATTTACGAGTAGGCTTCTATGAGTGTTTCCGAGTCTTGAAGAAAGGCGGCGTACTGATATTCAAGTGGAACACCGACCAGATACCGTTGAAACAGGTATTAGAGTTAGCAATTCGACACCCCTTGTTCGGGGATAAACGAGGAAAGACTCATTGGATTATATTCGTGAAAGGATGAGAGCTATGAATTTTATCAGAGAAAATGGTATTGTGATCGAATTTGTAATTCGGATGTTTTTATTGGTGGATTTTGCAACGATAATTCTAATTTTTCTTGGTTTATGTATTAACCAGGAAGCCGGCGTTTACATGACCTTATTTTATGCCATGGCGTTGGGGGCTTTACTTTATGCTGGCATTGTTAAGTTCCTGTTTAAACTTATCGAGCATTGGGAAGAGGCGTGAAATGACGGCTAAAGAGTATTTGGAATACGTTCGAAGTTTGGATACTCGATTACGAATAAAGGAGCTTGAGATAACGCAACTGCGGAATGATATTTGTAGCATACAGGCGTTGGACTATAGCAGGGATAAGATTACCGGTGGCAGCCCGATTGATATATCGGGGAAAATTGTAAGACTCGATGAGCTGATTCGTAAGGCAAACGAGGACTGGGATAGGCTAATTGACGAAAGGGAAAAGGCAAAGCGCCTTATTGCAGCGATTGAAAGCGAAAAGCAGCGAGAAGTATTAACGCGAAGGTACATCTCTAATGAACGCTGGGAGGCAATAGCGTTTAGCATGGGGATTTCATGGCCGAGCACGCATCGGCTGCACCATCGAGCGTTAAAAAATTTTCAAAAATATTTAGGGGGGGGGTACTAAAATGATACACTCTTGACATGATATAGTGTATGTGTGAAGAGTGCGGAAAGGCCTACGGGCCCCCGTGCGAGTATGGGGCAGTCATCCCTGCGGGGACCTGTTCGATGAGGGTTGCTGCGGTAGCCCTCAACTACTAATTTCAACGTAGTTTTATTTACAGCCGAGGCGGCGTCTATTGCAGGCGTCGCCTTTGCCGTTTGCTTGTGTGGGCCGTAACAAAGAAACAGCCCCAAGTCGTTATGACCCGGGGCTGTTTCTTGTGAGAAGAAGATGCAAATGAAGTGATCCACGTCTTACTTGGTATCATGGAATTCGAAATTCATCTCGAGTATATATCTAATTTTAGAAGCTGTAAAGTATTTCATCGGATAGGTTATGAGCGATGAAGATACTACATGTAGAAAGTTCTTGCATAAAAGAGTGCGAGAAACGACATGTGGTGTATCCTATTCTTATTTATCAAAGCACAATGCTGTTTGGTAATGAGTAATCTAGATACTTGGTTGATGCGTCGTATCAAGGAGAGTCATGGTAAATCAAACGAAAGTACAATGTTGCCGCAGGTCCTGCTTAAACAATCATAAAGGTGTATGCTCTGCTAACGTAATACATATCGGTGGGACAGGTGCGTGCAAGTGCTTCGTTGCAGCCAAACATGCCATGAACCATTCCAGGTACGGCGCTTCAAGGAGGTGAAGAGATGCCGCAAAAGAGTTTACATGTGTGTTGTTATCCGGGCTGCCATGAGCTTACCCGTGACAGGTACTGCGAAAAACACCGCAAGACATCATACGATAGCAGACGGCAAAGCGCTGCCAAACGAGGCTATGGTTCGAAGTGGAATAAAGCCAGGCTTTCTTTTTTAGCCGAGCATCCTACCTGTGAATGCGAGCGGTGCAAGGCATCAGGACAGCCGTTACCCGCAGATGTGGTGGACCACATCATTCCGCACCGAGGCAATCAGAAGCTGTTCTGGGATACGAAGAACTGGCAAGCCATGAATCACGTGTGCCACAATCGTAAGACCGCCAGAGAAGACGGCGGCTTTGGCCACTGCTCTCGTAATTGAGAAAATGTAATTTTAAATGAGAATGAGAAAAGGCCCCCCGGTCAAAAAAGTTTTTACCTTAAAACGCCGGACCGTTTTGGCCTCTTCTTCTTAAAAAGTTCGTGAAATTCCCCTTACGGGATAACGGAGGTAATAGTATGCCCAGAGGAAGACCCGCGGTGCCTGTTGCTCTTCATCTCATGAAGGGGAACAAACGGCATCTTACTGCGGCTGAGATAGAAAAAAGGCAGCAGTCGGAAGTGAAATTGGGCGATAAAAAATTGGTCTGTCCGAGCTATGTTCGGGCGGATAAAGAGGCCCATAAAAAGTGGAAAGAGATAGTAAAATTATATAAAAATATCGATTTTGTAAGCTCGGCTGATGTGGGAATGATGGCCAGATACTGTGTTACTTTTTCGGAATATTTGGATTTATTGCATCATCGGGAAAAAATAAGATCGGTAGGGTTTACTCCCGATGAAGGACTGGCAGCCGTCGAGGCGCTGGCTGAAAAGTACGGAACAAGACGAGCGGAAAAAATGTTTGAAAAGATAGAATACGTCCTGTCCGTATCGGGGCTGTTAAATCTGGACAAGGCCATTAATGCTAAAATGAATTCACTCGTTCAAATGGAAGACCGAATGTTTTTAAATCCTCTGGCCAAAGCCAAAAACATTCCTAAAGAAGAGCCTAAGAAGGCCGATCCGTTGGGCGATAAAGGATTTGGTAATGTATGACGCTACTTGAAGAACTTATTGAGTATAGCCATAACTGCATAAAGGACACGGCCCATGTATGCCAAAAGCACCGCTGGGCGTGCGAACGTTTTTTAAGAGATGTTCAGCATGCGAAAACGGAAGAGTTTCCGTATGTGTTTGATGAAGAAAAGGCGCAGCGCTTTTTTAACTGGGCGCATTTACATCGGCATACCAAAGGCGTTCTTGCCGGCGAGCCGATAGACTTTGCTCCGATACAACGGTTTATCTTCGGCAACGTCTACGGATGGGTCCATCAAGATACAGGCCTTAGGCGTTTTCGTAGGGCCTATTGGCAGGTGGCCAGAAAAAATGCCAAGTCCCAATCACTGGCCATTGTCGGCGATTACGAAATGATGGCCCTCGGTGAGCCCATGAGTGAAGTATATATTGGGGCGACTAAGACCCTGCAGGCTAAGATTATCTACAATGAAGTCGTAGCTATGCTAAAAAGGTGCCCGTTACTTACCGGTAAATGGCACGAATCGTATGGCGCCATAAAGCACCCTAAAAGCGATTCTATTTTACGGGCTCTTTCAAAAGATGACGGAAAGACCGGTGACGGGTTAAACCCTCAATGCGGGCTTATCGATGAATATCACGCTCATCCGACCGATGAGATTCTTGAAGTTATCAACACTGGTATGGTTGCCAGACGGCAGCCGCTTCTTTTTATTATCACGACGGCAGGTAATAACTTCGGTGGTCCGTGTTATCGGGTAGAGTATCCGCTCGTTGAGAAGATTTTAAACCCGGCCCTTGATTTTGACGTGGTCGATTATTTTTGTATGGTAAATGAACTCGATCGAGACGAGGAAGGAACCCTGTTAGATGACGTAAAAAACGAAGAGTGCTGGATAAAGGCCAACCCGATAGCTGCCGCTTACCCTGAAGGGCTAGCTAATATCCGAAGTAAACTGGCGTCGGCACTTGAGAGTCCCGAAAAGATGGAGTCGTTTTTAACAAAGAATATGGACCTATGGGTCAATCAGTCGGAGTTATCGTATATGGATATGGCCAAGTGGAAAGAACGAGGGGCCATTACGGCCCCTCCTATCGACCTATACAAGCAGGATATGTACATCGGCATCGACTTGTCGATGCGCATCGACCTTACGGCCGTGGGTATGGTGCTGCCACTTGATGATGACGGGACGACCAAGTATTTGGTACGAGCCCATGGGTTTATTCCGGAAGAGAAGGTAGCTACCCATGAAAAAACCGATAAGGCGCCGTATCGAGCCTGGGCAAGAGCGGGATACCTTACCATCACCCCGGGAGATGTCGTGGATTACCGCTTTATCGACACATGGATACAAGAACAAATGGATAACCTGGGGGTAAACCTTAAGGAAGTATGCTATGACCCGTATAACGCGACTCAATTTTCGCAAGAGCTTGATTCAAGGGGCATTGTAACCGTTGAAGTACGGCAAGGAATGCGAACGCTTTCAGAACCGACCAAGGCCTTTCGAGAAGAAGCCTATCGAGGAAACATCTTACATGAACCCAATCCTCTTTTAGATTGGGCTATTAGTAACGCCGTGACTAAGCGTGATCACAATGAAAATATCTTGCTTGATAAGGCAAAGTCCACCAACCGCATTGACCCGATAGCGGCGGTTATAAACGCCTTTAGTCGGGCTTATGTAGCGGAACTTGAAGATTTAAGCGAGTATGTCTTATCCGATGAATTTAGTTTATAGGAGGAATCATATGAAGACAATAAAAAAGTTTGCCGATGATATCTTACTACTAGCCGGCTTTATCTTATTAGTGATAGCCGGGTCGTATGTAAGTCCTGCCGTAGCCTTATATACGGCAGCCGTTGAATGCTTATCGGGGGCGTATCTTATTAATTACACGTTAACTGCCGATAAGGCTAAAGGGGTCGATACGGATGCTCATTCGTAACTGGCTGTTAAACCGGGCCAATGGGAGCGGGAAGCTGTTTACAGGAACCGATAGCGGGACCCTTTTAAATCCCGCGCAGTGGCTCATCGATGCCATCGGCGGCGGAGCGGTTCTTACACCGGAACAAGCCGCTAAGAACTCGAACGTAGCCGCATGCGTGTCTATTTTAGCCGACGATATCGGAAAACTTCCGATTCATACATTTAACAATCAAAAGAAAGACATCGGCATGAAGCACCCGGTCGCCAAACTGTTATATGAGCGGCCGAACCCCTTCATGTCGGCCTTTGTATTTAAGCAAACCATACAAGGGCACATCGGTATCTACGGCAACGGCATTGCCTATATTAAATGGGGGCCTGACGGGTATCCCGTAGCACTGTGGCCGCTGGATCCGGTGCGTACGTTTGTACAACTGGATGCCGCTACGGGCACTCTTCATTACCGAACCCAAAACGCCCAAGGAGAGGTATACGATTTAAAGCCTGATGAGGTCCTGCACTTTAAAGCCTTTACGCGAGACGGCATTATCGGGATCCCGCCGTGGAAGACGCTTATCGATGAACTCGATAGCCAACAGGCCCTTAAGTCGTTTATTTGTGATTTTTACCGTAACAGCACCTTATCAAGCGGTATCTTAAAGACAGCGACCAAGCTAAACGCTGAAGCGAAAGAAAAGGTGCGAAGCGAGTGGGAAAAGCTAAATAGCGGAAAGGACAACCAAGGAAAAATCGCGGTCTTGGACGTAGGCTTAGACTTTCACCAGCTTGGCATGCCGCTTGACCAAGCCCAATTTTTAGACACGCAAAAATTCGGCATTACGGAAGTGGCCAAAGTCTATCGAGTGC
>ERZ773035.1323-NODE-1323-length-18122-cov-45.106326_pt1 | contig 18122 bp, 13 predicted proteins | sample MGYA00511487_ERZ773035 | MGnify/ENA primary metagenome ERZ773035 (study PRJEB29015, sample SAMEA2737985) | human oral metagenome | biome: human oral; feature: human-associated habitat; material: dental | place: China | collected 2024 ...
GTAACGGCGGTGGCAATGGCGGCGGCGGTAACGGCGGTGGCAATGGCGGCGGCGGAGGCGGCGGTGGCAATGGCGGCGGCGGAGGCGGCGGTGGCGTCAACCCCGGAGCCGCGGGCGGCAACTGAGCGGCGCTGGACGGCGTCGAACGGCCGAGCGCCTGGGTGGCCCTGAATGGACGGCGGCGCTGGACTGATGGTGTCGCTGAACGGCTGAAGCGGCGCCGGGCGGCCGGGACCCGGGTGGGTCCCGGCCCCTCCGCATCAGTGCGGGGCCGGGCGCGCAGTGGTGGGGCGGCTCTTTCCGTCTACATCCACCATGTTCAGAACACGCAAGGCACGGGGACCGCATTCCTCGACGGAACCGAAACTGACGCCGCCGGACTACGACATCGTCCACCAGAGCGCCACGACGCTGGTGCCGGAGGTGCACCACCCCCAGTTGTGGCAGGACGCGGCAGAACAAGCGGCGCGCGCCCAAGTGAAGGCGGGGAGCCATGACGTTGACACGGTCAACGACACGGGTCTGCCCGACAGGAACCTGGACGCGTTCGCCGCTCTGCAGGACGCCGCGCTCAAGCAGCGTGAAGTCGCGTTGAAGTCCCTGCACCACGACATGGAGGCGGAATCCGCGGCCCGTACCGAAATCGCGCAGGCGGAAGTGGCCGAGTTGGAGGGCGAGCGCGACCGTTGCCAGAACCAGCTCAACGAGGTCGAAGAGCGCTTGCTCGAGAAAGTCGGGCGCGAGGGGCTCGCGAAGGCGCGCACGCAGAAGGGGTGGAACGCGTGGCCGAGGTGGGCAGTCCTCGGGCTCTTCATCGCCGCGGAGCTCGCATTCGACTACAACGGCCTGACCGCGCTCAAGGCCGAGCCGTTCATCACCTTCTTGATCGCAGTGCTGCTCGTGGGCGGGGCCCTGCTCCCCGCCCACGAGGCCGGGAAGATGCACGCGTTGGGCCGCCACGGGAAGGCCGCGGTCCTGGACGTGGCGACCGTCGTCTTCGGCTTCGCCGCCGCGCTGCTGCTGGCCGTCACGCGCACCATGCTGCTGAACAGCAACGCGGGGCCCATGGAATCTATCGCGCGGGTGTTCGGGAACGGGGCTGCTGCCACATCCGACTCGGGCAGCGCCTTGGATGTGGTGGCACCGATCACACTGTTCACCCTCTCGTTCTTGCTGCCGATCATCGTTGTTGTGCTCACCGCGGTGACCTACGAACCGCTGGTGAATGAGGCGCTCAGCCTGCGCGGCCTGCTCAACGCGCTTGACAAGCGCATCCCAACCGCGCGCGAGCAGGCGGTCCTCATGCGCGAGCGGCACGAGGCGCTCCGGGGCAAGCCCGATCACTACGAGGAGGAGACCGCCGCGAAGCGCGATGCGCTGGCAGCTGCCGTGGCCGAAATGGCCCGGACCTACGACCGCACGCTCCTCGAGGAGATCGGATCGCCCGATGCGACGTCGTCCATCGCCGACGTGTACCACCAGCGGGAGCCCGGGAAACTGAACCCCGGCACATTGAGGGCGGTCTGAGATGGTTCGCCTGTGGCAGTGGGTGTGGAAGCGCCCGCACCCTACCGGCCCCATGTGCATGGTGTGCCACGACACGCCCATGGTCCTTTGCCCTGCCTGTGAAGGCGACTGGAGGACGACGGGGTGTTCCGTCTGCCTACTGGGGTGGATGTGCCCGACCCACCGGAACCACTGGCTCCCGTAGGGAGCAGGACGACTACAACACTGGAAGGGGGTGAACACCATGGGAACCCGAACCGCTTCCCCGTACCGCACGAGCACGTGCACCGAGGCCCACCGGTGCCGCGGCTGCCAGCGCGCGTTCTGGGCGGATAAGAGCTGGAACCGCGTGCGCGTCGTCTGCCCGCACTGCGGAGCGGAGAATTAGGCCTTGGGCCGCGTCGGCCGGGCGCCCGGATATCCGGGCGCCCGGCCCTTCCGTCCCCATCTGCCTCCCGCAGTCCGGTGCCCATTGCTTCCCCGGAATGACTGGTTCCCCGTTGACCGTCCTCGGTGGCCCCTTGCGGCATGCGCGGGCAGTGGCTCCCGGAGCGGTGCGTTCCGTCTGATGATGAGTATGAAACACACAAACGCCCGGCGCGCCAGCCGAACCATGATCCTGCTCCTCTCCATCACCTGCGCACTCATCGGCGCTTCGACCCTGTCCGCCTGTGACGGGGGCCCAGAATCCGCGGAATCGGGCGGTGCCGACCCCATCGCGGTCGTCACGTCCATCCGCTCGAACCAGCAGACTCTGAACCCGCTGAGCTCCACGGAGATCGTGTCGATGATCGACGCCCACATGGGCGGAACCTACTTCATCATCAGCGCCGACGGGGTTCCGCGTCTGGTGTCGCGAGTCGACACCATGCCCACGGCGAAGAACGACAGCGCCCGTGAGTACGAGCGCCAGGGCTTCGTGCAACCGATCCTCGCCGCCATGCTCACCCCCGCCTCGACGCCCGAAACGGACCTGCTGAAGTCGCTCGCCCTCGCCGCGGGCGCCCTCGAGGGCGCCCACGGCGACAGGACGGTCCTGGTCATCGACTCCGGCGTGTCCACGGCGGGTGCCCTGGCCTTCCAGAGCACCGGTCTCCTGGCGCCGAACGCCGACGTCGATGCCGCGGTCGAGCACCTGCGGAGCGCCGGAGCGCTGCCCGACTTGACGGGAGTGTCGATCCGGTGGTTCGGCCTCGGCGCCGTCCAGGATCCCCAGCCGGTCCTCGACACCGCGGCGATCAGCCGCCTCAAGGACGTGTGGACGAAAGTGATCACCGCGGCGCACGGCCAAGTGGTGTTCGCCGACTACCCGATGACCGAGATCGCGCGCGATGACGCCCCGGCCGTTCCCGCAGTGACGCCCGTTCCCCTTGACGCGTTCGAGTTGGGCCAGGTTCCGACGGTGGAGCGGTCCCTGCCGGACACGGAAGTCGGGTTCTCGCCGGACACCGCCGAATTCCGCGATCCTGACGCCGCGCGCACGAGGATCGCGGCAGTGGCCGCGCAGATCCTCCAGCTCGGCGTCACGCAAGTGCGCACCATCGGTTGCACGAGTTCGTGGGGCACCCCCGAGCACCGTCAGGAACTGTCCGAGGCGCGGGCTGCCGCTGTCGCGGAGCTCCTCAAGGAGAACGGCGTGAATGTGACATCCAGCATAGGCCTCGGTTACGAGTGCCCCAATCAGATCGTCGACACCGAGCCCGACGGGACACCCATCGAAGAGCTGATGGTCGTGAACCGGCGCGTTATCGTCCAAGCGGCCTGATTGCGCGGGGCAGTGCCCCCGCATCCAGGCGCGCCCCCCGGGACCACCGTCCCGGGGGGCGCGCTCTCGTCCGCTGCGCGCAGCTGTCCAACTCCCCCTGCGGAGCACACAGAAGGGGTGAGGGAACAACCCCTCCTTCTGAGAGGACGATTATGAACGACAACATTGTCACCGCGCACATGCTCGAGGAACTGGCTGGCCTCCCGGAAGGCCAGGAGCGTGACATGCTCCGCGGACACGTGCAGTCCGCGATCAACCGCCTCGCCGCTGACTGGCAGCGGATGGAGCAGCAGAAGGGCTCCCGTTTCGCCTACACGCCGCAGGAGCTCGCAGCGGCGTTCTGGTTGCGGCCCAACGTCAACGAGAAGGCGGGAGGAATGGTCCTCGTCGTCACCGCCGCCCACGTGGAGGCGATCCGGCGCTGCCGGTTCACCATGAACGGGGAGGAACTCCCCGTGTGCTCCACCGGCGAGTTCGCCAACACCACGGCATGGGTGTGGAATCAGGGCGCCCACCTGAGGCGCTTGAACCACGGCGGCGCGAAGTGCGGGTGCGAGCCGTTGGCGCGGGCCACGAAGCCGCAGACCGGTCCGGTGGCCGAACTCCCCGGTCCGGCGGCCGATGACGGGGGAGTGGGGGAACTCGCGAAGAGGATCCACCTCGGCCTGGACAGGACCGCGTGCCACGGCCTGATCGAAGACGTCTGCGCGTCCCTGTACTGCAAACTCAACCGCGTGTTCTCCGTGAGGCGGGTGAACACCTTCGGGTACGTGAAGCAGGCGGTGCGGACCACAGTCACAGACGCGGAGAGCGCCGTGCGCATGTCCCGGGGAGGGTACTCGAAGCCCGCGTCCCTGGTGAAGTCGGTGGGCGTGGAGGACCCCCGGTTGAAGCCGATTGTGAGGGCATTGGCCCAGGAGGCGTTCTCCACCGAGCCGCTGGGCATGGACAGGCTGTTCGAGAGGGTGTTCTGGATGCTGGTCCGGGACGCCCAGTGGCTCGACAGCGCCGAGGTCCACGCGGACGACACCCAGGCGGTGCGCGCCGCAATCGCCTCGGGCATCCGCGAGCTGAGGAGGACCAGCGAGAAGTTCACCGCGCTGCTGTGGTCCCGCCTGACGATCCGCGCCCAGATCCCCTGCAACGTCGACGAGGAGTACGAGGAGGACGACGGCCTGGTGAACGAGCGCTTCCTCGGCATTGAGGACCGCTTCGCGGGCGACGAGGGGCACGACGAGTCCGAGCCGACTGCCGATGTCATGAAGGCGGTGTACATGCGCGCCCGGATGCGCCGCAACGGGAAGAGCAACTCGCTCAAGCAGGCGTTCGTCGCAGGAGTCGAGGCGGGGCTCGGCCCCGGCGAGGGGGCGCTGCCCCAGGCGCTGGCTCTGTGGGACCAGGCGATGGCGGACAAGTCCCGCAAGGCCGTCCTCAGGGACTTCCAGGAGGAGTGGGAGCACGGTTTCGCCGCGCTGCGGGACGCACGGGAGGGCCACCGCGGACTGAGGGAATCCGGGGCCTCGCGCGCCTGAACGGCCGGGTGCTCGGGACGCGTTCTTCCGGCGCGTCCCGAGCACCGTCGTATCCGCCATGTGTCAGGCTGCGGGCGCTTGGACGCCGCGGTGCGCACTGCCGGATGGACCCGCTTCTGCCGACGGGTCCATGTGCAGCTGCGCGTCCTCGCCCACGTTCAGCTGGTACGCGCCCGGCTCGAGGGTGAGCAGGGGCTTGAAGACCGCGGTTTCGATCTCGCGGTGCAGGCGCCGGGCCCCATCGGGCCATGTCGCCGCCCTCTTCAGCAGATGGTGGCGCGCTGCTCCGGTGACGCGCAATCGGTACCCGGACTGCAGGGACGAGGCGATCGCCTGACTGAGCCCGTCGTCCAGTATCGCGGCGAGCCTGAGCTCGTCGAGCGTGTTCATCACGACGATGGCGTCCAAGCGGTTGTAGATCTCGGGGGGCATGGATTCCCTCACGGACTTGCGCGCCGCCAGTAGCGGATCGGCGGGCGGTCCGAATCCGGAGGGTTGTCGTGTCATTGCCTCCGCGCCGATGTTCGCCGTGAGTATGACGTCGAGGCCCCGGCAGTCGACTGTTCGGCCGGAGAAGTCGGTGAGTGTCCCCGAGCCGAGTAATTCCAACAATAAAGGCATCCACACTGCGGGACTCGCCTTCTCCACCTCGTCGAAGAGGAGGACTCCCCGGGGCGTCTCCTGGATACGCGTCGTGAGCCAGCCGTTCTTCTCCTGGCTGCCGACGTAGCCCGGAGGGGCCCCCAATAGTGTCGCACTCAGATGATCGGAGCTGAGCGCCGCCATATCGACCCGGATCAACTGGTCGGTGCCCAGGTGCTCGGCCAGTGTCCGCGCCATCAGGGTCTTGCCGGTGCCCGTGGTTCCTGTGAGGAGCAGTGCGCTCGATACCCGGTCCTTGCGCATCCGCAGTCCGTGGCGGCCCAGGCACACCTGCTCCGCCACGGTTTGAATGGCCTCGTCCTGGCCCCTGATGGTTCGGCGCAGCTGTGCGACCAGATCGCGCAGGCACGGGGTGCGCCCGCATGAGCGCGTGGGCGATTCGACGCGGCTGCACCCCTGGATCGTCGCCCTGGCGGACCAAAGGTCCAGCAGGTGGGCACCGAGGAGCGGCTGCACGTGCTCGCAACCGTGCGGAACGGCGTCGGCCGCCGCGTCGATCGTCTCCGATGGGATCGTCACGCCGTGGAAGGCCTCGAGGTCCTTGGCCTCATTGGCCAGGCGGGCGCGGGTCTCCTTCTGGCACACCGTGTGCGCCATGTGGACGGTCGTGGTCCCGGCGGGCACGCAATCGTCCTTCTGGCCGCGGTCCAGGTCCTCCCATTCACGGGACCGGATGGTGATGACCAGGGGGAGGTCCTCCTTCACCGCCGCGCGCCACAGCGGCAGGGTCATGCTCTCGGCCTGCAGGTAGGCGTCGTCAGCTTCGAGGACCAGCGCGATGCGCCCGGGTATGGTGCGGATCGCTTGGAGCGCATCGGCGCATGTCGAGGTCTTGCGGATCAGCAGCGCCGCCGCGGTGCGCCTGGGGCGTCCCTGGGTGAGCGTGTGGGCGGTGTCGGCGATCCGCCTCGCGATGTCGAGCGCGCAGGCGCCCTCGGGCGTGATCAGCGCGAGGCACGAGGAGGAGCGCGTGAGGACGTGTTCTGCCGCCGTCGTCAGCCAGGAAGGGCTATCGGCGACGGTGGTTGTCCCTCCGGGGATGAGGACGAGCGGGTTCGTGGTGTCGTTGTCGGTACTCATACTGCGGACAGACGGAATCGTGGGCGTCCGCGCGGATAGTCATCCCCACAGGCCCGCGCCCTCCTCGGGCGGGACTGGTACCAGTACCGATGGTTGTTGCAGGGCGGCGACCAATTCGGACAGCCAGGGGAACCCGTAAGGGGATTCGGGGGGCGTCCACGAGTACTGATCGATCGCTGGGGCGGCGAGGCGGCACTCGCGTATGCGGGCAGTGGTTCCGTCGAGGGCGTGCTCCTGGTTGAGGGCTATGGTGGCGCGCTCGTCGCCTTGCACGGAGGGACCCGCGTCCGGCACCGATACCACGTCGATGTAGGTGAGGCGGTTGGTGGGTACGTGTCCGGAACCCTCCATGTGCCCTTTCTGCCCGTCGAGGTGGAGCCTGATCGTGAGGGGCGCGGCGCAGTCCTCCCATCCGATTCGCGCGCAGGCCGGTTCCGGCTCCAGGTCCTCGGGGAACGCGACCGTGAGGGGGGCCTTCACGGTCAGGGTGAATCTTGTTCCCGCCGCGGGTTCCAAACTGCACTCCGCACAGCTTGCCGGGTCGAAGAGGCAGTGGACGTTCTTCGTCCAATCGATGACGGAGCGCTCGGCATGGTACGGCAGGCGCGGGCTGTCCGAGTACGGCGAACGCGGCCCGTCTGCTCCCGCGGCCAGTGCCAGGTTGTTCTGCAGCACTATCTCCAGGGGGGTGGGCGCGAAGTCGAGCGTGTAAGCGCTGAGGGGGCGCCCGCGGTCCTCGTGGTCGTCGGGATGGGATCGCCCCCGTTCCCGATCGAGTGCGTTGAAGGCCAGAGTCGCCCGTCTGAGTGTGTCGGGGTCGCACAGGGAGGCCCCGTAGTCCTCGTCGGACGCGAGGTCGAAGAACCGGCGCAAGATCTCCAGCGCGAGGGGCCTGTATCTTCGTGCGATGCGGTCGCGTTCGTCGAAGAGGAGAACAGCGCCCACGAAGCGGAGACTGATGAGGATGGCGATGAAGGGGGACCCGCCGAGCACCGGTCTGAGGAGCGGGTCGGCCGCCAGGGCGACCAGTTCGAGGTCGGTCAGGAAAGTGCTGGTCGCGGGGAGGGCCTTGAGCGCTTCGTTGTCGGCGATGGACGGATCGGTGTCCTCAAGTTCACCGACTTCGAACGAGGCGGGCCAGTAGCGCCGGATCCACAGCCCCTCCGCGAAACGGGAAACCGCCCGCAGGCGGTCCTGCGCCAGAGCGGGCAGTTCCACGCGGGCGGTGCTGGGCGCCGCGTCGGGTGCGGAGAGCGCCTCGAAAACGGTGTCCGCGACGTCGTCGCCGAAGAGCGCGTCCACCCATGTGGGCAGGTCGGGGCCGTCGAGGACCACTGTGAACTCCGGAAGCGGGCGCGGGCCGGCGCCGCTTGGAACACCGATGGTGGTGGAGATCAGCAAAGTCCCGCCCTCGAGAGCGATGGGCACGGTGAACAACGATTCTTCGAGGGGCGGATGGGCGGAGCCAACGGTGATGCGTCCATCCGCGGATAGAGTGGTGTAGAGGGTGAGTGAGTCAGGCATCGGGGTCCTCCGCAGCGGCTTTCAGCGCTTCCACGACCCCGTCCACGCCCAGTGCACGCATTGACTGGTGGGTGTCCTGGTCGTGCTTTTCTGATAGTTCGAGCATTCTGGTCCAGGAGTCATCGAGTTCGGCCCGGGCGTCGGGAACCTCCTCAGCCGGGGCCTGTGCGCAGCGCACGACCAGTGCAAGCATGTTCTTCAGACCGGCGCCGAAGCCCTCCGGGTCGTATTGGCGGCTCCTGGCGTACAGGCGCCGCAAGTGCTCGTACCCCACCGCGTGAGCGGGATTGGTGCCGCGGCCCCTCCTGGCCGGGCGCGGCGCGGTGGATCGTTGGGCGGTGCCCCGCATGAGTTCTCCATAGTTCTTCGCGATCAGCCCGCCGTAGTTGTCAGCCGCCGTCGCCATGAACGCCCCGCAGTTGTCGAGGTTGTGGCCCTCTGGTCCCTTGAGTTCGTTGAGGTGCAGGCGCCTCCACACGTGCCGGACGAATCCCGGACCGAGGCGGTGGAGGATCTGGCGGAACACCCGGGCCATCAGATCCCGTGTCCGGGCGTTCATCTCGCCATTGCGCAGGCCGCTCCTCTGGTCGATCACGCCGAGGGCGCTGGCGTACAGTTTCCACGCGATCGACCAGGCGGAGCACGGAACGCCTTCGGGGTGGCGCTGGGACGGAGGGTCGCTGTTCTTCCTGTTCTTGTTCCTCGTGCCGTAGCCCGTGATCAGCTGGTCGATGCTGTGGGGGATGAGCGAGCTGAACTGGACCGCTGAGGCCAGGCACAGCAGTGACTTCGCAGAACCCAGTCCGCACCAGGTGGCGGCGAGGTCGGCGTTCGTGTCCAGCAACTCATCGATGCGGCTCCGGTCCCAGTACTTCGCGAGGCTGTCGTTCTGCAGCGGGTGGGAGAGCCGCTCTTGCAGGGACTCTTCGAGCGGGGGGACCAGGAAGACGCGGGCGAACACGTCGGATCGGCGTCGCCTGCGGGGCATGACCGCCGGGAGTGTGTCGAGCGAACTGGTGCCAGTGCCGTCGTCGATCATGCCACTGCCTTCTGCCCCTGCCATCATGGCGGCATGGGTCTTCAGAGGGGCAGGATCGGACTGGAGCGCGCGCCACTGATTCACCCACGTGTCGTCGAGGTTGGTGAAGGAGCAGTCGAAGTCGTTGGCGAAGCGCGAGACGAACGCCCGCATACGCTGGTCGCCCACAGTATGCCCGTGCAGTGGAGTCCACTGGCGTTGGATACGGGATTGGAGCTCCTCCGCGCGTTCCGCCAGACGGGCCTCGACCCCCTCTTGGAGAAGGTGGGCGCGTCGCGCATCACTTCCGCGTACACGCTCGCGAGGTCGTCGGCTCCCGTCGGCCACTCATCGAACTCCACGCCCTCCCGGGGGCTTTCGAGCGCGACGAGCACGTTGCGGGCGATCCTCCGGTCGTGGTCGTTCCTCCTGGTGTACTCGTCGCGAAGACCCTTCCTTTCGGCGTAGGAAATGAGGGAATCCGACCAGATCATGGCGCGGACGATCAACTCTCCGTTGTCGAGCACGGCCTGGCCGACGCACACCGCCGTGTTCTGCTCCAGGCGGATGTTGGGGTTGGTCAGACTCCTCCTCGTGACATCCGCCGGCAGCTCCTTCAGCAAGGGGATCAGGATCGAGCGGAGGAAGCAGGTTGTGACGGTTTCCCCGCTTGGGTTCGCCCACCGTTTCACAGTCGTGCGGTGGTCGAGCCCCAGGCTTTCGCACGCCTGCTGGTACAGGGGGAGGATGAGCGCCGTGAAAACGCGGACGGCGAAGGCCCCCATCACCGGGTTCCTCTTCGGCCACTGCTCGTAGACCGAACACACGTCGAACTGAGGATTGCTCCCGCTCATCTTCGACCTCCGTCGTCGGCGACTACTCGAACAGTAACAGGGTTCTGGGACTGCGCGCAGGCCGGTGGTGGGGGCGCCCCCACCACCGGCGTCTCACGCCTCGCCGCTGCCCTTGCAGGCATCGCAAACCACGTAGGCCTTGATGTAGACGGACCACGCTTTTCCGGTGCCCTGGCACCATTTGCACTTCTTCTGAGCCATAATGAACCTCCTTCCTGCTCGCATAGGAGATAGACGGAAGCGGAGGGCGGAGAACCGCACGCCAGGCGTGCTGGGATCGAAGCGCGGAAAACGGGTTGGTGTTCCGTCTGCTCCCATGGCGGGCGGCCCACCGGGCCGCATCACCGCAGGCGAACGAGTGCGGGGAGTTGGAATGAACACGGAAACGGGGCGTGTGCGCCCAGGACGCGGATCCGGGACCGAGGCGCGCGGGAAGGGGGAACCTCAGATCTGGCGGCTGCGCCGACTGCGGCGCACCGAGGACTCCGAACAAGTGGCGCAGATCGTCACGAACCGGCTGGTGGCGCTGGTGCAAGCCCAACCGGAGGGCGCCGGCGTCTCCCTCACCTGGCACGGGCGCGCCGACGGGCGGGTCCTCGTCGAAGTGGAGGCGGTGGGAGTTGACGCCTCCTTCGGCTCCGACCTGGACTGGGTCGGCCGGGACGCGCACGAGTGGGAGGCCATCGCCGGTCCCCGGACCCCGTGCCCGTCCCACTTGTGCGAGGTTCTCGGTGCTCCGTCCGCGCGGGAGGACCACGACGACGGAGGTGGTCCTGCCCTGGTGGATGGCCCGGCCGACAGGATGCCGACGGGGGAGCGCAGGACCACCTGGCCCGGACTCCAGGCGTCGGACTCCCAGCTCCTCCTGGGAATCCTCAACGAGGTCGGCGGCTACGTGAGGGTCCGCATCGGGAACGCGGGCGGATTGGAGGCCATGATGGCGGAGGAGGCCTTCGCCTCGACCGAGCGGCTCCGCTCCGGCGGTGAGGTGAACGCGTACTTGGGCACGCCCATGCGCCTGCGGGTGCTCCTCGGGTCGGACGACCCGCAGGGGATCCCCGCCCGCCTGTGGATCGCGATGCGCGACTGGGTGAGCGGCGCGCGGCGCAGGGACCTCACCGGGCGCCGCCTCGCCGAGCGCCTGTGGAACGACGCGGACGCCCTGGTCGGGGCGGCCCAGCCCGAGGGACTGGTCAAAGCGTTCGCGCGCCTCCCCGTGGCGGGTGGGCACGCGAGGATAATCGGCATCCCCGTCGCGGAACCGGTCGCGGGCTCCGTCCCCCTGTCCGACCGGGCGCTGGTGGGCGGCGCCGACGGAATGCGCTTGGGCACGGCGACCACCGCCACGGGAGCGGTGAGCGATGTCCACTTGAGTGTGCCGGGGGCCTTGCAGCACATGCAGATCGTCGGCGGGTCGGGGACGGGCAAATCCACACTGGCCGCCGCCCTCGTCCACTCGCTGGCGAGGGCCGGACGGGGAGGCGTCGTCCTGGACCCGCACGGCCACCTGGTCAGGCGCATCGCCGATGAGCTGCCGCAGGCGGCGCTCGACCGCTGCCTCTTCATCGACTGCGGGGACGCCGCCCGCGCCGTGCCCGTGAACCTGTTCCACTGCGGGGATTTCGAAACGGTGTGCTCGGAGTTCATCGAGATGCTCTACCTGGTCCTGGACCCGAAGAGGACCGGGATCGTCGGTCCGCGTTTCGAGCGGATCTTCCGCCAGCTGGCGTCGGTGCTGCACCACTTGTTCGGGTCGGACCTCCCCATCACGCTCATCCCGGCACTGCTCACCGACGACGGCCTGCTCAAGCGGGTCTCCGACAGCCTCAGCGACATCGATCCGGGGCTGGCTCGCGGGATCCGGACGGAACTGATCGCCAACCGCTCCAGCGAGTACGGGGAGGTGATCGCGTGGACGGCCTCCAAGTTCGAGCGGCTCGTGCGCTCACCTGTGATGCGCGCCGCTTTGGGAACGGGGGCCGACGCCCTGGACCTCAACGGGGTCATGGCCGCCAACGGCATCGTCCTCATCGACCTGTCGGCGCCCCGGATAGGCCGCGACCAGGCGCAGATGCTGGGAATGATGTGGTTGACGAAGATCGCGCTGGCGATGCCGGGCCGACGGGCGGACGACAAGCCCTTCCACGTGGTGGTCGACGAGGCGCACCTGTTCCAGGAGTCGCTGCTCAGCGAGATGCTTGCGGAGGGACGCAAGTTCGGGTTGGCGCTGGCGGTTGCCCACCAGCACATGGGACAGCTCACCCCGAGCCTGCGCGACGCGCTGCAGGGCAACGCGTCCTCGGTGATCGCGTTCAGGACCTCGGTCCGTGACGCCCCGGAGGTCGAGGAGAGGCTGGGGACGTGGACGGGAGGGTCGCTCAGCAGGCTCCCGAACCTCAGCGCCGCGGCGACCCTGGCCACCCGGGACGGGCAGACCCAGGCGTTCACCCTGCGGGTCGATCACAACGAGCAGGTTCGGAACGGGGCCGTCAACGGGGAACCGGTCGTCCACGCGTTCGGCCGGGTGTCGGCCCAGTCGTGCGCGCGGCTGGTGGCCCCGTTCTCGGGGAGCCGGCCCAAGCGGGCGGAGGATGTCGAGCGCGCGGCCCGCGAACTGCGGGAATCGAGGCAGGGTGGGCGCCCGTCGGAGGAGTCCGGCGGTGGGCGCTCGGACTCGGGGGTACGCTCGTACCTGGACATATGGCTCGAAAGGCGCGCCCGGGCGGCGGAGCCCGCCGCAAGCGATCAGCCCTGATGATGGTGCCCGGGTGCCCCCTCATCTGTAGTGGGTGTGGGGGCGGTTGTGGAGGAGGGGGTGGGTGTGCAGGGGTGTGGTGCGTGGGTGGGGCATGATGAGTGCGGGTCCGGGTGCGCGGGTGAGGGTGTCGGGGTCGGCCGTGGTTGGTGTGGTGGCGTCGGTTGTTGTGGTGGTGAGTGTGCCGGTGGTGCGCCATTTGGCGACGAGTTCGGCCAGGAGGGGGGCGTTGTCGAGTTCGGCGGCGAGGGTGAGGGCTTGGTTCATGGAGTGCTGGGCGCGGTTGTGGGTCCAGGCGCGTCGTTTGGCGGGGGAGGTGAGTTGGTAGCGGCGCTCGTCGTCGTAGAGGGCGGCGGGGAGGGCGTGGTCGAGGGCCCGGGCGAGGGTGTCGCGTCGGCGTGCGGGGTCGGTGGTGGCGTGGGCCTGGGCTTGCAGTACGGCGGCGTGGACGGTGTTGACCCATTGGGCAGTGGGGGCGGCGATGGTGGTGTGTTGCGCGAGGCGGTGGGCGGTTTGGGCGTGGAGTTGGGCGCGGGTGTGCTCGCCGAGGCGGGTGCTGGCCAGGGCGAGATCGCATTCGATGTCGAGGCGCAGTGCGGGTCCGGCGCCGGGGTCGGGGGTGGTGTCGAGGATGTCGAGTGCTTTCTCGAGGGCGCGTTGGGCGTCTTTGGTGCGGTTGCCCATTTGGGTCAGGCAGTCGGCCAGGCCCTGGAGGCAGCGGGCGTGGTCCTCTTCGGCGTCGTCGAGGGTGTCGTAGAGTGCGAGGGCCTGGTGGTAGAGGGTTTCGGCTTGGTGGGGGTGTTCGAGGTCGGCGGTGGTGCGGGCCAGGTCGGTCAGGCACTGGGCTTGGTCTGTGTGGGTGTTGGCCAGTGCCCCGTACAGGGCCAGGGCCTGTCGGTACAGGTCCAGGGCCTCGCGGAGCCCGCCCGCTGCGGTGCCCACCTGGGCCAGGGCCCGCAAGCACCAGGCCCGCCGCTCCTCCGTGCCCTCGACCCCCTCGTAGAGCGCGAGCGCGCGGCGGAGCAAGGGTTCGGCCTCGCCTAGTCGGCCCAGTTGCCAGACGGTGTTTGCAAGGTTGTACAGGCAAAGGGCCCGGCTCTTCTCCGTGCCGTCGACCTGCTCGAACAGGTCCAGCGCCTGGCGGAGGAGGGGTTCGGCTTCGCCCTCCCGCCCCAGTTGGCGGAGGGTGTTGGCGAGGTTGTGCAGGCAGTTGGCGAGGCTCTTCTCGGTGCCGTCGACCTGCTCGTAGAGGCCCAGGGCCCGGTGGAACAGGGGTTTGGCCTCGCCCTCCCGCCCCAGGTTGTGCAGTGCGAGGGCGAGATTGTGTAGGCAGTGGGCCTGGTACTTCTGGGTGCCGTCGACCTGCTCGTAGAGCGCGAGGGCCCTGTGATAGAGGGGCTCGGCCTCCCTGAGCCTGCCCAGGCGGTACAGTGTGTCCGCGAGGCTGCGCAGGCAGCGGGCCTGGTACTCCTCGGTGCCGCCGACCTGCACGTAGAGTGCGAGGGCGCGGCGGTAGAGGGGTTTGGCCTCGCCCGCCCGCCCCAGGTTGTACAGTGTGGTGGCGAGGTTGAACAGGCAGTGGGCCTGGTGGAGTTCGGTGCCGTCGATCCCCTTGTAGAGTGCGAGGGCTTGCCGGTAGAGGGGCTCGGCCTCGGTCAGCTGTCCCAGTTGGAGTAGGGCGACGGCGAGGTTGCCCAGGCAGTCGGCCTGTTGGCGTTCCGTTCCGTATAAGTTCTTATACAGTTCCAGAGCCCGGCGGAAAAGGGCTGCCGCTTGGGGCAGCTCGTCTTGCTGCAAGGCCTCCACACCCTCGTGGAACAAGTGGTCGGGATCGTTATGGTTGGGCGCTGACATGGGAATACTCCCTCCCCTGCGGAATCGCGGTCAACTGGTCGGAGTGCGTCGACATCGTTGTGACGCAACCCTGATGGCGAGCCCATTGTGCGCCCCGGCTCCGGTCCCGTCAAGGACGGGTGGTAGTGCGCAAGCTTGCGAGCCCCAGTGCCGGAGGGGCTATGCTGGGCGCGCCGTCAATGTTGACCAATGAGGAGCGATCATGAGCGGTCCAGTGCCTCCGGACACCTCCTACCTTGAGCTGATCTTCCAAGGCGTGGATATGGCCTCCGACACCTACATCACGTGGGAGAGCGTCGTATGCCCACCGGACTTCAGGCGCGTGAACGGAGCCAAAGTGGATGCCCTGAAGGAGGAGTTCGACAGGGCGCTGCCCGGTACGGGCGCCGAAAGCGCCGGCCAGGACGCCACCCTGTTGGCCGCCCCCCGGGTAACCGCCAACCGCCTGTCCGAAGCCGACAGAGCGGCGATCCAGGAGAGGCTCGGCCGGTGCCTGGTCGATTTCCGCGAGAACGTCGGATTCATGTGCGAGCTGGTGGAAGTGCTCGACCTCGGGGGATTCACCAAGGCCGTGCAGCGGGAGAGCGCCCGCGCCCGCGAAGGCGAGCGGGTCCTGGTCATCCTCAACCCACCGCCCAAACTCGGCCAGATCCCGTGGGAGATGCTGCCCCTCGACGTGGAGGGGGCCCGCGCGTTCCTCAAGGACCACGAGGGGCGTGACGACCTCTCCGACACGGAAAGGCCACGGGTGCTCCTGGACATCGCGGACGTTGTCACCATGGCGCCCCTGCTGCGGCGGGATGCGGACCCATCGATTCCCCACCCAGCATGGACACCCGGTGCCGGTATGTACTTGGTGGAGCCGTGGGACACCGGCAGAGGGGACCGCGCGGTCCTGCAATGGGCTGACCAGGCCGCCTGGCGCGAACGCGTCAACGGTCTCGGAAACCAGGCGGTCGCGCCTCCCCGCGAGCACGGGCACCTGGCCGACAGGATCTGGCTGTCGGAAGCGCTCCGCGCGAACGCGGGCGACGCCGGGGCGGCAGAAACGACGGCCGCGCCGATCACCAGGATGCTCTACATCGGGCACATCAAAGGCACTGGTGAGGAATCCGCGCTGCTCCTCAACGACCGCGCGGACGTCTACGGGCTCGGCGAAGTCGATCACAACGGATTCCGTTGGCTGTCCGCCATGGACCTCACCAAAGGGACCACCACCTGGCGTGAGAAGAAATACGACCGGATCAACCAGGAGCGCGCCTCGCGAAACGGCCGCCGCTACCCCAACGGCGAACGCCTGCCGGGGGGCCTGCGCCCCACTGCGGACGAGAACGGTGAGGAAACGGTTCCAGCCGTCGAAGGATGGGACCTGTGGCCGATGCCCCCGCGCGTGGGCCTCATCGCCTGCCACTCCGGGTCCGAGGCGGCCTCCGCCGAACCCTTCGGCCTCGCCGCGGGATGCCTGGAAGCCGGCGCAGAACTGGTGTTCGCAACCCGCTGGACGATGTACACCGACAGGGCGTTCGAGGCGCTCGACCCGTCGGAGTGCTCCCACCCGTTCAACGAGCTCGCCATCGAAGTCGATAAGTTCTTGCAGTCCGAAACCCCTATCGAAGACATGTCGGAATGGAAGCGGCGCAAACTCGAGAACTGGCGCCGCGATCCCACCGATGTCGCCAACGCGCCCATCACCTGGGCGGGCCTCACCGTGTACCGCGCGCCCGACCGCGCAGTGAAGGAGGACGCGGAACCGGTCGGGCCGTGAGCAGGGGCCCTGGACCCCGTGCCCCGCAGCGTCCGCGCGCTTCCGCGCCCCTCCGCCACTACGCCGTCGCCGTGAGGAACGGGTGGTACTGCCACCGCAGTTTCGGGGAGTCGGCGGCGTCGATGACGACTTCCATCATGGGCAGGTCGCCCGTCGCCCAATCGATGTCGGCGACGAACACCGGCAGCGGCTCGGCGATGGCCCTGCGCTTGCCGAAGAGGCGCCGCCACCACGGCCCGGCCTCCACCCCCTGCCGGTAGGACGCCGCCAGGGTCTGGAACTTCGCGCACAACTGGAGCAGGCAGTCCCGGGCCTGCTCGTGCACGTGGCGGCGCTGCTGCATCAACTCGGCAATGGCGATGTTCAACGCCTGGGCCCTGGCCGCTGCCGCCGCCGCAGCGGCCAGGCGGCTGCGCTCGGCGCGCCGGGCCGTGGCGCGCGCCATGTGCGAGGCGCCCGGCCCGGGGGAGGGCGGGGCGTCCTCCTCCTGACCATGGGAGGCCAGGATTTTGAGCTCCTGCTGGTGCGCGGCCACCTGCTTGTCGATCGCGGCTACCCGGTCGCGCAAGTACTCGGACAGGCGCATCGCCTGCTGGCCGGTCGCGCCGTACAGTGTGGACAAGTACGGGCACATGCCTGACTTGTCGAAGGCCACGCGCCAATCGCGGCGGCCCTTGCGCTCGGCGGTCCGCTGGTCGAGCAGGCTCGTCGGCACCAGGATCGTCGGGAGCGGGTAGTTGAGTTCGGAACGGGTTTCGAAGTGCTTCGCTGTTGTTGTGCTCATGGGGGAGAACAGACGGAACCCGCACCAATACTCCGCGCCCGGGCGCCTTGGGCGATCAGTGCGCCGCACGTCCGCGCGAATACCCAGTGCTTTGGCGGGCGCATCCTGGCCGCCGACGCACCGCGCCCCGCCTCGATAAGGCGGAGCCCCCGCCTCGTGCCCTCCGAGGGGGAGGGACAGGGCGGGGGCCCAACGGCTCAAACGACCGGTGTGGACAGCGCATCCACGTTGCCAGCAGTCCGGCGGCCACTGTCCGAGCGGCCTGGCCGCGCGACCAGCGCGGCGGCTCTCACAACGCGACCAGCGGACGGCGCCAGCGGCAGGACCGGCGGACGGCCTGCCTCACTTGGAGGCGGACACGCGGACCTTGAGGGTCGCGGACACCTCCGGGTGCAGGTTGACGTGCACCGTGTAGTCGCCGACGGCCTTGATGGGCGTGGCGATGATGACGCGGCGGCGGTCGATGGTCTGGCCCAGCTGCTCCTTGACGGCGTCGGCGATCGCGGCGGCCGAGACGGCGCCGAAGAGGCGGCCCGACTGACCGACCTTGCCGCTGACCTCGACGAGGGCGGCCTGCAGGGTGTCGCGCACGGCGCGGGCGTCGTCGATCGAGGCGATCTCGTGGCGGCGGCGGGCCGCGGCCATCTGGTCGATCTGCTTCTGGGCGCCCTTGGTCCACGCCGTCGCGTAGCCGCGGGGAATCAGGTAGTTGCGGGCGTAACCGGCCTTGACCTCGACGACCTGGCCGGCGTGGCCGAGGTTCGCGACGTCCTGGGTGAGGATGAGTTTCTTGGTAGCCATAGTCTGCGTCCTTCCCGATCAGCGTCCGGTCGAGGAGTAGGGCAGCAGGGCCATCTCGCGGGCGTTCTTCACGGCGCGGGCGATCTTGCGCTGCTCCTGCGTGGAGACACCGGTGACGCGGCGGGCGCGGATCTTGCCGCGGTCCGAGATGAACTTGCGCAGCAGGGCGGTGTCCTTGTAGTCGATCTTCTCGATCTTGGCCGACTTCAGCGGGTTGGCCT
>ERZ773035.1324-NODE-1324-length-18119-cov-37.298992_pt1 | contig 18119 bp, 11 predicted proteins | sample MGYA00511487_ERZ773035 | MGnify/ENA primary metagenome ERZ773035 (study PRJEB29015, sample SAMEA2737985) | human oral metagenome | biome: human oral; feature: human-associated habitat; material: dental | place: China | collected 2024 ...
TGGACACCGCAGCCCGCCCCGCCCTGGGCTCACCCCCGCGTGTGCGGGGAAAACCAGCGCGGAGGCGTTCGAGGGTTTCTGCGCTCAGGCTCACCCCCGCGTGTGCGGGGAAAACTTCCTCGCGTTCGGAACCGACGTGTGGACCGCGGGCTCACCCCCGCGTGTGCGGGGAAAACTAGGTGGATTCAAAGTCCCTCACCATTTGCGTGGGCTCACCCCCGCGTGTGCGGGGAAAACGGCGCCGTGGACACCGCAGCCCGCCCCGCCCTGGGCTCACCCCCGCGTGTGCGGGGAAAACCGCGGCGTCAGCGAGGGACGATCCATGATTCGGGGCTCACCCCCGCGTGTGCGGGGAAAACGCGTGTAGTGGTCCCGTCGGTCGGACGTCGACGGGCTCACCCCCGCGTGTGCGGGGAAAACTACGAGAACGCGCGCGCCGCCCTCGGCGAGCAAGGCTCACCCCCGCGTGTGCGGGGAAAACCCAGGGCGGTAGTCCCGTGAGCTGGATCTGGAGGGCTCACCCCCGCGTGTGCGGGGAAAACGCCTCGGAGAGGGCGAGGTCGCCGGTGCAGAGGGGCTCACCCCCGCGTGTGCGGGGAAAACGTGGAGTGGTCCTGCAGGATGACCCGGGTCGCCGGCTCACCCCCGCGTGTGCGGGGAAAACGGTCGCCACCAGGGACACCATGAGTCGCAGCGCGGCTCACCCCCGCGTGTGCGGGGAAAACGGCTCCGGGGCGGGCCCGGCGAACAGGACGGGGTGGCTCACCCCCGCGTGTGCGGGGAAAACGGCGGACTCCTCGACTGGATCAACACCGCCGACGGCTCACCCCCGCGTGTGCGGGGAAAACGGCGGCGACCCCAAGAAGACCAACGAAGCGGACGGCTCACCCCCGCGTGTGCGGGGAAAACGTGTACCCGGTTGTGGCTGTGCGTTTGTGGTCGGGCTCACCCCCGCGTGTGCGGGGAAAACGTGACCAGCACGTCCGACATGCCCCCGTTCCCGGGCTCACCCCCGCGTGTGCGGGGAAAACCCAGTGGACGCAGTTGGCGTAGGGGACGCGCTTCGGCTCACCCCCGCGTGTGCGGGGAAAACCTGTGCCGATGTGCCCCCAGAATCCGGGGGAAAGGCTCACCCCCGCGTGTGCGGGGAAAACATCCTGTCCACGTCCCAGCCCGCGGCGATGCGCGGCTCACCCCCGCGTGTGCGGGGAAAACCTCGTGACTGTGCCGCGCCAGTCCGGTAAGACGGGCTCACCCCCGCGTGTGCGGGGAAAACCCGGCCTCGAACTGCACGCGGCCGGTCGAGGCGGGCTCACCCCCGCGTGTGCGGGGAAAACATGCGTGAAGTCCTGGAAGACCCAAACGTCTTAGGCTCACCCCCGCGTGTGCGGGGAAAACGCGGGCATGGGGGGCTCCTTCGGGGTGTGGGTGGGCTCACCCCCGCGTGTGCGGGGAAAACTCCGCGACTTCGACATGTCCGACGAACTAGTCAGGCTCACCCCCGCGTGTGCGGGGAAAACGCCCGCCCTGGAGGGGCGCGAAAGCGCGTAGGGGGCTCACCCCCGCGTGTGCGGAAACGCGATGCACGCATGCGCGCGTGCCACCGCTGCGGGCTCACCCCCGCGTGTGCGGGGAAAACCCCACCAGCGACGGCGCGTCCCTGACACAAGCGGGCTCACCCCCGCGTGTGCGGGGAAAACGGCCGCGTCCAATTCGAGCCCGGAAGCCTGCACGGCTCACCCCCGCGTGTGCGGGGAAAACGCCGTGCCCGCATCATCATCGATCGTGGTGATGGGCTCACCCCCGCGTGTGCGGGGAAAACTCCAGGAACGACTTGGTTTCGCCGAGGTCTTGGGGCTCACCCCCGCGTGTGCGGGGAAAACCCATTCTCCGTCGACGGTGGTGCCGACGACGGAGGCTCACCCCGGCGTGTGCGGGGAAAACGCGGAGGACGCGGCGGATGCGGTCGATGGCCGGGGCTCACCCCCGCGTGTGCGGGGAAAACCGCAATGCGTTCAAAGTTGAATTGCGGGACTCAGGCTCACCCCCGCGTGTGCGGGGAAAACCTGGACGGGCTGAGCGCGGCAGCGCGCCGGTACGGCTCACCCCCGCGTGTGCGGGGAAAACCGGGGCCAGTACCCTTGAATCCGATTGATCTACGGCTCACCCCCGCGTGTGCGGGGAAAACCCTTGCCGATGGCTCAAGCATAGGGGAAGGCGCGGCTCACCCCCGCGTGTGCGGGGAAAACCCGAGTTCGTACAGCTCACCAGCGGCGGCGTCGGGCTCACCCCCGCGTGTGCGGGGAAAACGCACGTGCCCGAGGGCACGGCGGACGCGCGGGGGGCTCACCCCCGCGTGTGCGGGGAAAACGTCCTGCCATTTCACCTAAGCCCTTCTGAGGCGGGCTCACCCCCGCGTGTGCGGGGAAAACTCCAGGCGCTCGAACCGCATGCCGGTCTTGTACGGCTCACCCCCGCGTGTGCGGGGAAAACGCCGGCCGCTCCTCCCACGCGCGCGCATGCCCCGGCTCACCCCCGCGTGTGCGGGGAAAACACGGTGCCATTCGGCACGGCACCATGCCATGTGGGCTCACCCCCGCGTGTGCGGGGAAAACAACACGGGCGAGATCGTCTTCGACGAGCCGTCGGGCTCACCCCCGCGTGTGCGGGGAAAACGCCAACACCGCGCCGCACGCGTTGGCCATCGAGGGCTCACCCCCGCGTGTGCGGGGAAAACTGGTACCGGTCTATGCGACCGGCGTTGTACGCCGGCTCACCCCCGCGTGTGCGGGGAAAACAAGGCGTCCTGTCCTCAGTCCAACGCGTGACGCGGCTCACCCCCGCGTGTGCGGGGAAAACCGTAGCCCGCCTGTATGAGCCGGACCAGGGCGGGGCTCACCCCCGCGTGTGCGGGGAAAACTTCCCCAATCATCGCGCTTCCTCAGTCCTGTACGGCTCACCCCCGCGTGTGCGGGGAAAACCCGGGCCGCCGATGGTGGGCGGCGTAGCGCGGGGGCTCACCCCCGCGTGTGCGGGGAAAACCCGAACTCCAATTCTTGCGGATTGCGCTTGACCGGCTCACCCCCGCGTGTGCGGGGAAAACTCTTATGCACTCGACTGCATAAAATGCATGTCCGGCTCACCCCCGCGTGTGCGGGGAAAACAGCGCGATCCATCTTATTGGTCCGTCCTACTCGGGCTCACCCCCGCGTGTGCGGGGAAAACCGCGGGCGTGGTTCACTACTCGGAACACGGAGGGGCTCACCCCCGCGTGTGCGGGGAAAACGGCACGTGCGTGAAGCCATTGGGGAGCACGTCGGGCTCACCCCCGCGTGTGCGGGGAAAACCCGACCAGCGTGTCGCCCAGGGTCTTGTCGAACGGCTCACCCCCGCGTGTGCGGGGAAAACCCCAGTGTGTCGGCCACGGCGCTGAACATGTTCGGCTCACCCCCGCGTGTGCGGGGAAAACCAGGACGAGAACGTCGTCAACCTGAGCAAGTCGGGCTCACCCCCGCGTGTGCGGGGAAAACATGAACCACGAGACGTGCCCCGGGCATGCCGCGGGCTCACCCCCGCGTGTGCGGGGAAAACGTACCCGGCGACCAGCCAACGCCCCCTTTACGTGGCTCACCCCCGCGTGTGCGGGGAAAACGACCACCCTCCGACGCCGAGGAGATCGCGGGCCGGCTCACCCCCGCGTGTGCGGGGAAAACCGACGTCTGAGGCAGCGCCTGGTGCGTGATCTGGGCTCACCCCCGCGTGTGCGGGGAAAACAGAGTGCGGTCGAAGCGGTCCCACGTCCACCGCGGCTCACCCCCGCGTGTGCGGGGAAAACGCCCTCCTGAGAACCCCCACGCCGGTCGCTTTGGGCTCACCCCCGCGTGTGCGGGGAAAACTACTTATCTTAACCCGCTCCTAGGTACGGCGTAGGCTCACCCCCGCGTGTGCGGGGAAAACCACGGCGGGCCCTCGTTCGAGGGGCCGTGGGGCGGCTCACCCCCGCGTGTGCGGGGAAAACGAGGCTTGTACGCGCGCGCGTGAGTGTCAGGGCGGCTCACCCCCGCGTGTGCGGGGAAAACGCCTGGACGAGCCGCACCAGGGCCGTTTCGTCCGGCTCACCCCCGCGTGTGCGGGGAAAACCATGCGTGGGCGTCCCGCAGCTGTTCGAGTTCCGGCTCACCCCCGCGTGTGCGGGGAAAACATCGCCCGGGTGATGCGGCTCATGGGCGGGTACGGCTCACCCCCGCGTGTGCGGGGAAAACGCCCCCGTCGCCGACACGCGCAGCGTCGGCGAGGGCTCACCCCCGCGTGTGCGGGGAAAACATCTCCTCCAGGGCCTCGATCTGGTCGGTCTGCGGCTCACCCCCGCGTGTGCGGGGAAAACCCTACACCGTCGAGCTCACCGCCTCCGACGCCGTGGCTCACCCCCGCGTGTGCGGGGAAAACACCCGACGGCGCGCCGCCCCCACCGCCCTCATCGGCTCACCCCCGCGTGTGCGGGGAAAACTTCAGTTTCAACGTTCAGTGCGTGGGTGAGCACGGCTCACCCCCGCGTGTGCGGGGAAAACGTGAACTTTCGGGTACGCGGTGGATTTATTCTGGGCTCACCCCCGCGTGTGCGGGGAAAACCGGATCGACTTCCTCGCGTTCGGCACCGACGTGTGGACCGCGGGCTCACCCCCGCGTGTGCGGGGAAAACGAGGTCGGCGTCAAGGTCACCGCCGACCTCGAGGGCTCACCCCCGCGTGTGCGGGGAAAACTCTTCGATAAGATTGTTGATTAGCTCATCAAGCGGCTCACCCCCGCGTGTGCGGGGAAAACCCGCCAACTCGTGTTCGGAAAAGCGCCCGTGCAGGCTCACCCCCGCGTGTGCGGGGAAAACCCCATCAGGGCCGGGGCGTACCCGGGGTCCACGGGCTCACCCCCGCGTGTGCGGGGAAAACCTGGTCTGCCGCAGGACGATCCACACGTTCGCGGGCTCACCCCCGCGTGTGCGGGGAAAACGTGCTGAGCCGCCCGGATCACCGTGCGGCGCGGGGCTCACCCCCGCGTGTGCGGGGAAAACCGGGCGGCGCGGGCGACGACGCGGGCGACCTCGGGCTCACCCCCGCGTGTGCGGGGAAAACCATTGCACCATGTTCAACGCGCTGCGCCGCATGGGCTCACCCCCGCGTGTGCGGGGAAAACGATGCGCGGGCCGAAGATTCTCCAACGCATCGCGGCTCACCCCCGCGTGTGCGGGGAAAACGTCGAGGACATCGCACTCGCGGCCGGGAAGGGCGGCTCACCCCCGCGTGTGCGGGGAAAACTCGGCGCCTGCCAGCGCGATGCTGACGGCGGAGGGCTCACCCCCGCGTGTGCGGGGAAAACAGGCGGGTCAGGTCCGCCACGAACGTGGGCGTGGGCTCACCCCCGCGTGTGCGGGGAAAACCCCAAGGACGCCCAATGGGTGGAAGCGCAAGAGGGCTCACCCCCGCGTGTGCGGGGAAAACGCCCGGCCTCGGGCTGGCGGATGAGCTGGGGGGGGCTCACCCCCGCGTGTGCGGGGAAAACGAGTGGGTCAACGGGCGCGGCCAGGTCCGCACCGGCTCACCCCCGCGTGTGCGGGGAAAACATCGCCGAGCGCATCGCCGATGACGGCGGCGAGGGCTCACCCCCGCGTGTGCGGGGAAAACGGATGGGCCTTCGACACGGGTTTCGAGCCCGCGGGCTCACCCCCGCGTGTGCGGGGAAAACGCGGCGGCCCGCACCTGTTCTCCTGTCCACGGGGGCTCACCCCCGCGTGTGCGGGGAAAACCACATCCTCGACGCCGATCACTTCGTCACCAGCGGCTCACCCCCGCGTGTGCGGGGAAAACGATCTCGCGAGGTCGTCGAGGGCCGCTTGGTTGGGCTCACCCCCGCGTGTGCGGGGAAAACGCCCACAGGGAAACCCAGTCCTGGAACGCGCGGGGCTCACCCCCGCGTGTGCGGGGAAAACCCGGCCGCGACCCTGGTGGTGACCCCACGCGCGGGCTCACCCCCGCGTGTGCGGGGAAAACCGGTCTTGTCGGCCACGTCGTCCAGTCCCTTGGGGCTCACCCCCGCGTGTGCGGGGAAAACCGCCCCGCCGACGCCTCCAACGGCCGCGTCCAAGGCTCACCCCCGCGTGTGCGGGGAAAACCGCGACGGCGCCATCGGCTCCCTGTCCATCGGGGGCTCACCCCCGCGTGTGCGGGGAAAACTCTTCCTGACCTGGGCTTTTACCGCTCAGGCCGGTCAGATCTTGGAAACCCTCGGGCCTTCCGCCTTTTCTGGAAGTTACTCATTCCCGGGCGCCCGCGCAAACGGCGGGCAGTGTCGGGCGCGTCGGCGGGGTCTGTGTACTGGCCCCGCCCTTGGGCGACCGCTGGGCGCATCATGAGCCGGATGCCCTCGAAGTCCACAGGGCGCCAGGGGTCCCCCCAGGTGAGGAACTCGAGGCCCTGCTCGTTGCGCGCCCTGTAGACCATGATCGCCCGGCCACTCCCCATGGTCTTGATGACGATCTCCCACAGCCGCTCTCGGACACGGCTGCCCAGGTTCCCCACGAACACGCCCGGAGATATCTCCAGGAGCCACCGCGTGACGTGCCCGCGCAGCCCTTCGGGCACGGCCGAGAGGACGAGCACGATCATGTCACGGCCCTTTCCTCGTAGGACACCCCCGCGGCGACGGTCCCCTCGAAGTCGTCCCACAAGTGCAAGTCGTCGACGATCAGGGCCTCGTCGTCATCGTCGGCGTCAATGGGGTCGCCGCTCAGCGCGAGGAGGGCCTTGATGTCCAGCACGGCCTGCTCGAGCAGGCGGCACTCGCGGACGGCGTCGCGCACGCGCCGCCTCGCCTCCGTGCCGATCGGCGTTTCGCCTCCCAGGGCGGCGACGTCGAAGGCAACGGGGATGGACAGGTCCGCTTTGTACAGGTCCGCGATGTCGTAGACGAACGCCCTGTAGGTGCCGCTGTGCACGAATCCGAGTCCTGGCGAGCAGCCGAGGGCGACGATCACCGCGTGGACCACTCCGTACAGGGCGGAATTGGCGGCCGAGAGCGCCTGGTTCACCACCGATCCGCCCTCGAAGTCGTCCGGGTCGTACTCGCGCCTGTCCCAGGGGATCCCGGTGCGCTGGGAGTTGTGCCGGTACAGGCGCCGCACCCGTGCCCCTTCGCGTCCGCGCAACTGCTGCAGGCTGAGCTTCGCGACGTCCTCGCCCTGGAAGCGCATGAGGTACATCTGGCGGGCGACGGCGAGGCGCAGCGCGGGGTCGCTGACGGCCTTGGCCTGCGCCTCCAGGAGCCTGGAGGAACGCGACGGCGGGTTCCCGTGGGCGTAGTACCGCACGCCGTTCTCCCCCACCCACACCGCAGTCGATCCGCTCTCGGAGAGCACCGAGACGGCGGAGTGCGTGATCTTCACACCAGGCCCCATGAGGAGGACCGACAGCGCTGCGGCGGGGACGTGCGCCACCCCTCTGCTGTCGGTGACGGTGATCGCGTTGGAGTCGCGGTGGATGACGCACCGCTCCACGTAGAGGAACGTGAGGCGGTCCCTGACCCGAACGAGATCCTTCGGGTCAGGGGGCCGCGCTCCCGGTATCGGCGTCATGGCCGCGCCAACGTCATCAGTCCGCAGCCGTAGGCTTTGGACCGCCCCATCCCGCCGACGAGGCAGGCGCGGAGTCTCGCGGGGTCGCGCACCTCCAGGGCTCCTTGGAACGTCGCCATCTGGATCGTCACGTACGTGCCGTCGTGCCGGAACTTCTCGATGCCCCGGCCGACGCAGTCGACGACGAGGTTGGCGCCGTCGACGCGCTCCCCCGCCTCGTCCTCCAGGACCGGCAGGTCCCCGCCGATCTCGCGGGAGGTGAGGATGGAGAAGCCGTTCGCCTCGGTCCGGTCCAGCAGCCACTGGGTCTGTTGGGCGATCGTGACGTGCGCGAGGGTCTTCTTCTTCCCCTTCCCGTTGCGCTGCTCGGTGTCACGGAACGTGGGGTTGACGGTGATACGGAAACCCCATCGCTGCCCGGGGCTCAGCGCTTCGAGGAAGGCGCCCGTGTCGCGCACCGTGACGCCCTCGTCCGTCGCGTACCCCGCTGTTTCCACGATCAGCGAGGGGTCCATCAGCACCGGACTGGAGACGTAGAGGATCAGCCCCTCGTGGGCGCGACTGCCGGTGGCGCGCCCGGATGCCCGCGCCACGCCAGCCCCGTCGAGCCGCCACAGGACCCTGCCCTCCTCGGGGGCGTCCAGGGCGCCCGGGGGGAAACAGTTGAGCACCGCCGCGTGGAGGCGCTGCCTGCTCGAGATCAGTTCCCTGCACCCCCGTCTGCGGGGGTTGAGGAAGATTCGGGTGAGGAACATTCAGAGCACCTCCATGGGGTCGTGGCCGCCCGTCAGCGCCCTTCTAGGCGCAGACTCGTCGTACTCGGGATTCTGCAAGGGCACGCTCGCCTCCTCGACCTGGCGGAACGTGTAGAGCCGCCGTTCGGAGTCGAAGCTGACCGGCACGTCCTGGAGCGTGCGCCCGGGCGTGGACTCGTCCGCACCGGGGATGATCCCCGCGTCGGCGACGACCCGGACCTGGACCTCGCGCTTGTCCCGTTGGCGCTTTCGGTGGAATCCCGAGGCGAGCCACCTGGTGCTCCGGACGACTTCCCAGATCGGATCGGATTCCACCGCGAGGAACAGCGGGAGCGCAGGGGGGCACGCCCTGCGCCCGAGGTACAGTGGGAACGCCGGGCGGCGGATCGCGTTGGCGAGGGCGTCGATCAGCCCGTCGGGCCCTTCGACGAAGGCGGCGAACACCGCGTCGGACCAGTAGAAGCGGTCGGAGAGCGGCATCGCGGTCTTGCCCCTATGGGCTGTGTGGAAGTCGCGCAGCAGCTCGCCCGGCTGGTCGATCCGCACGGCCATGCGCAGTTTCGCGAGGTCCTCGATCGGGTCCGTCCTCCTGCGCCCCTGGGCGGCGGCGAGCAACCCGACGATCCCGCTTTTCGTGGGGAACGCCTCGGTCGATCGCCGTGTGAACCGGCTGGAGGAGCCCCATGACTGCAAGGGGCCCGCCAGTCTCAGTACCAGGACTTCACTCATTGCTGCCCTCGAAGAGCGTCAACGGCGGCGCCGCCCAGGTCGACGAGGCGGACCTGCTGGCCGAGTTCGGCGACCAGCTTCGCTTTCTGCGCGGTCCACGCCACCAACGAGGCCTTCGGCGTCATCCCGGTCAGCGCCCGCATGTCCTTCTCGAATGCGACGAGCCGCTCGACCGCGGGCCCCGCGAAACCCTTCCTCGTTCCGTCGCCCTCAGCTTTGGCGGGAACGGGCTCCTCGAATGCGCCGACGAGGTTGATCGGCTGGTCGTCCCGCACCTGGACGACGACGGCGTCGGGGAGGGTCCGGTTCGCGAAGGTCGTGACCTTTCCCGTGGGCATAGCGCGCACGAAACTGTCGATGAACAGTCTGATCGCGTCGTCAGCGGCGTCCACGGAGCCGAGGTTCTCCTCGAGCAGGTCGACGTTGATCGTCGCGTAGCGGTAGACGGTGGCCGAGGCGAACTCGATGGTGCCGATCATCCCGGCGCCCTCATCGGCCTCGTCGTCGCGCTTCTTCTCGTCGTCGACGGCGGTGTAGTAGTCGTATTCGGACTCGACCTCGCCCACTCCCAGGGCGTGTGCGACCTGGCAGGCGGCGTCGACGTTGAGGGAATTGGGTTCGGCGACCATCCGCCCGAAGAGCGCGATGCTGATCGAGTGGTCCGTGTCGACCAGGGTCTTCGGTTTGAGGGCTTTGAACGCCTTCTTCCGGTCCTCGGCGTCCGCCACGGAGACCAGCGCCTCGGCGAGGTGCTGGATCTGCTTCGCCGAGAGGAAGACGAGGAAACCCGCTTCCTTGAGTTTCTGGTCGGTCGCCTCCTCGTTCTTCTTGCGCCTGGGCTCGGTGAGTTTGAATCCTATTTCGACCAGGCCCATTTCCGCGAGCTCCGCGGCGCTCTGGGCCAGCTGGGGGGCGCGTTCGACGATCGCCGCCCTCACCAGTTCGACGACGAGCTTGGTGCGGATCCCGCGGTTCCCCTCCGGGGCGTGCTTCTCGAAGTCCTCCCGCGTCGCGCGCTTGATGGCCTGCGAGGAGATGCGCATCCGCCGCACTCCTCCGAAGGTCGCGGTCTTGGGCGCCCCGGTGTCGTCGCGGTTGGGGTTCGAGGGGGGGAGGGTCTGCAGGACGTGAATATCGATAAAACGAGACATTGAAGGTGTTCCTTTCGGTGTGCGTCGTTGCTAACAGGTGGGTGGTGCGTTACTCCGGGGCCTTGTCCCCGGCGTTCTCGGCGGGAATGGGGGCGCGCGCGAATTGCCGCCCCCATCGGCGGGTGACGGCGCTGCGGCGTTGGGGGCTCTGCCACTCGAAGAGGTCGGCGGCGAGGAGCCCGTAGTCCATGGGTATCTCCGCCGCCTCGAGCAGATCGACGATGCCCCGCAGGTGGTGCGCGAGGGCATCGAAAGCCGGCGCTGCGACCACGGAGGACAGGCGCCGGAACACGGGGGTCTCCTCGGGGCGTTTATCGCCCCTCCCCTTCTCGGCCAGAGCGCGCACTGCGGCGCCGAACGACCGGGGAGTCCCCTTGGCTTCAACCATGTGCATGGGCGCTGCGTTGGAGCCCTGGTGCCTGGCCCACAGCGTCAAGGCGGTGTGGACCGCTTTTTCCCCCTTGCAGTTCCATGCCGTGCCCACTGCTCCAAGCGTGTACATCCAAATCGATGGGATGGCTCCGACTTCCTTGCCCACGCCGTGCCGCAATTGGGCGCGGGCAGCCATAGCAACTGGCTCCCTCCCGCTGAGTCGGTGCGGAATCACCCACCGCACCCACCTCTTCACGTCCTTAGCACTGCCCAGCGAAGGGCTGGGCACGTCAGCCTCGGGGTACAACTTCGATGCGGAGTCCGCCTGCCGGGCGCCGGCCTCTTCACCAGTCATTTCTCGCCTTCTTTCACTTGGTCTTCGGTTCTGGGAATCGTCTTGTTCACGGCCGCCCACAGGATGTTCTCCGCTATACCAACGCTCATGAAGCCCCCCTTCGTCTCACGGCCGATCGTCGCACTGGCCGGGGCCTCATCCACCAGGCGTTTCACGAGGAGCCTCACGATGCGCCTCAGTTCCTCGTGCCACTCGCCGCGCACCGCGTCCACGTCGGAGTCCCCATCGAGTCGGGCGAGCCACCGGCGGAACGGGTCGTCGACGAGGGCGAAGAATTGCTCCCTCGCACGACTGCGCGCGCCGTCACCCGCGCCCTCGCCGCTCTGGCCGGCTGCCCTGGCCAGGTTCGCGGCGAAAATGCCGACGCGCGAGGCCACCTGCTCTGTGCGCCTCACCTGGCCGTCGATGAGATGCGGAAGCTCCTCGCCCTTCTCTTTGAGGAGCGCCGTCGAAAAACTGAGCTCGTCGTGGTACAGGTCCTCGAAGGTCGCCTCCTGCGGCCCATAGGTGACGCCAACGGCTTCGACCCGAACGCGCACGGGATATTCCGCACCAGGTCCTTGCTCGATCCCCTCGTGAAATCCCAGCGTCTGCGCGGGGAGGAACTCCCGTTGCTTCCCCTTGTCGAATCCCTCAATAACCCCCAGTCCGGGCAGTATTCCCGGCAGGTTCCGCCATAGCGCCCGGCCCGGCTCGTGCTTCCTCGGCATGTAGGTGTGCTCGCGGAACTTCTTCGACTGCGGCATCGAGTAGCGCCATAGGCTCATCGGCTCGAAGCGCTGCATGTTCTGCGGAGCCAGTTTGTCGCCCTGCGCCAGGACGACCCCCGTCACCCCGCTCCTGTCGCCGACCAGGCGGATGCGCCTCGAGTGCCACGTGAACAGCCGCGGAATGCTGATCCCCGCAGGGTCGGGGTCCCCGTCCCGGCTGAAGTCCCGGCGTTGCGCGGTTTCGACGTCCTCGGCCTCCCACGTGCACGCCCCCTTGTCCCCTGCGGGATCCGGGCCCTGCAACGGCCCCGAATCGAATGGGACGAGGTTGAGGACCAGCGTCTCGTCGAGGTTCTTGCCCTTGAGCAGAACCGTCCCCGTCTGCCCGCACCACGAGGGGCCGATCGGGTAGCCCTTCCCGCCCTTCACATCGGGATCGCCCACCGCGCCCGACCGGATGCCGGAGGGGTCGTAGGCGTGGGCGTGGACCAGCCAGAGGGCCGCCTCATCGGCGGGGATGCGCGCGATGGCCCGGGTGTGCCGGGTCGTGAAGAACTGCTCTCCATTGGGAATATCAGCGATGATCTTCTCCAGCCCGGACACCGCGTCTTTCGCAGTGCGCAGGTCCGGAGCCTGCATGAAGGGACGCTGTCCACCGAAGAGGAAGAACCTGTCGCGCCACCGTTCCAGGTAGACGAGCGCCTCGTCGGTGGGGGCACCGGCCCGCCACTGAACGAGCCAGTCCTCGTCCGCGTTGAGAGGCTCCCCCTCCGCATCATCATGCGACGGTTTCACGCGGTAGCAGACCGCCAACAGGATCCTTTGGATCGCGATCTTCTGAGTGGGCAACTCGCAGGCGAGATCCGTGATCTCGTTCGTGTTGCGGAACACGTCGAGCAACCCCATTTTCTCGACGCTCCCGTCAAGCAGCCGGACGGGGATCCACGCCTCGTCCAGCAGGTTGTAATCAGGGTCAGTCATCGGCCCCGCACCTCCAATCCTCTCTCCTGGGTGTAAATGAGGTGGCATCCGAGCAGGTCCCGCTCCAACCGGGTGGACCCCTCGTCGGTCTTGTGCATCGCCAGGACCAGTTCGCCGCGGAGCAGCGGGTGCTCCAGGCACTCCCAATCCCTGGTGGCCTCATCGTCCCAGATGGCGCACGCAACTGCGTCCACCACTTCGTCGATCGCTTTCCCGTTCTCGCGGAACGGCCACGGCGGCAGCGAGAGGCTCCACGTGCGCATCTCCCGCACGAGGCCGGAACTGGGCCAGGTGCTCACGTCAATGGGGATGGTCTCCCCATCGGCGTCGAGTTGCCAGGGCGGCTTGATGGGGACGCAACCCATGCCGGGATCGACTGCGACCAGGAGAACGGGGATCTGGTCCTCGGAGTCCCTGACGGCGGCCTGTGCGGCGGCTTGCCGGCCTTTGGGGGCGCCGTCCCCGGTTGAGGCGTTGCCGACGAACGACTCCTCGAGTCTGTCCGCGTTCCATTGCGGGAGCCTGGGGCCGGTGAGGCACCACGTTCTCGCACGATCCACCGCGGTATTCGCGTTATTCCGCGCCTTCCGCTCCGCTTCCTGGAGCGCCCCGGCCCAGGTGGCGGGGCCGACTGCCTCGTCCGAGTAGGCGAGTTGGGTGAGTTCCGCGTAGTCCCCGGGCCGCTCGACTCCGATCCGTCCGCGGTCCGCCAGGATGCCGAGGGCGCGGAGCACGTGGGAGCGCTCGTAGACGACGTCGGTGCCGCCCGAGTAGGCCCACGGCGCTGATCCCGTGTCGGCGACCATCACGTGGCAGCGGGCTTCCCGCAGCCCAGACGGGCGTTCCCTGCCGGGGTGGCGGTGGAGCCGCCCGATCCTCTGCAGCACGAGGTCCATTGGCGCCGGGTCGGTGATCATCACGTCGAAATCGACATCGAGGCTCTGCTCGATGACCTGGGTGGCGACGACCACGTGCTTGCGGGGTCGCGCAGCGCTGTCCTTGCCGAAGAGGCGCAGCATCCGTTCGTCGCGCGCCGCCCGGTCACTCGCGATGAAGCGGGAGTGCAGCAGCGTCACCCCGTCCGCGCCGAAGTGCGGGGCGAGGGCGTCGTAAGTGGCCTGCGCGTCCTTCACGGTATTGCGGATGACGACGGCGCACCCGCCCTCGGCGAGCGCCTCGTCGAGGGTGGGCACGAGGTCCTGCGGGGACTGCGCGACCAACGGGAGTATCGTTCTGCGCGCCTCGGGGCCCCCGCCTCCGACGACGTGGACATCGACCTCCTGCCCGCCCCGGGGAACCGTCGTGAGCACGGGGTACCCGATATTGCCGTCGAGGCGGGCACTGTCGTCGACCTCGCGGCGGCACCGGCCCCGCCTGTACGCTTCGGCGAGTTCGATCCTGCGCTCCGCCGGAAGGGTCGCCGAGAGGAGGACCACGGGGATCCCGTACATGCCCAGCCAGGTGAGCGCGGCCTTCAAGTAGGTGCCCATGTAGGTGTCGGCCGCGTGGACCTCGTCGAGGATCACGGCTTTCCCCATCAGCCCCAGGTGGCGGACCAGGACGTGGCGCGATTTGAGCGCGGTCAGCAGGACTTGGTCGATTGTGCCGATCACGACGGGCGACAGGGTGGCGCGCCACCGACCGGCCATCCACGCACTGGCGCGGAGGGAGGAGTGGTCCTCCCCAGAACGTTCCTCTTCCTCGTCGTGGACCTGCACCGGGTACCCGCGGTCGCGGTCCAGTAATTCGACGAAGGCGTCGTTGAGGTCGTTCTTGCCGTGGGCCAAGTGGATGCCGAGGCGCTGCGGGCTGTCGCCCAGCAGGTTCGTCAGCCATTTCGTGGCGCGCTCGTACATGGCGTTGGTGGTCGCCTGCGTGGGCAGCCCGATGAACACGCCCTGCAGTCCCCGGGAGCGGACCATCCGCTCGGCGACGGCGAAGGCGAGTTCGGTCTTCCCCGACCCCGGCGGCGCCTCGACGATCATGAGGTCGGGGTCGGCCTCCTCGGCCAGCCTCACCGCTGCGATCTGGGCGTCGGTGGGGGTGATCGCCGGCCCCCAGCCGAAGCGGTGGCGGTAGTACGACTCGGGGGATCCGCCTGCCGTGGGGGGCACCGTCATCGGGCGGGGCATGTCGGCGAGCCCCCACCCGCGTTCGACGCGCTCCCACTGCTCGTCCGCGATGAGTTCCCGCTCCCGTCCGGCTTGGGGGCGCAGGGGGAAGTAGTCCTCGTTCGAGGCGATCCAGTCGGCGATGACGACCACCGAGGCGTAGGCCGAGGCCACCGCGATCGGCAGCCGGGGGAGCGCCGACGGAATTTGGGGCCTCAGTGGGAAGCCGCTGCGACGGGCCATCCACTCGATGAGTTCCTGGCGGGACTGCTCCCAACGAGGTTCTTTCTGTGGGCGGCCGAGTTCTCCGTTGTAGGCGTCGCGCGCTGCTTTGATCTGCGCGCCGTCCGGGTAGCGCCCGTGGTGGACGCCGATGATCGTCGCCCATTTGGACGCGCGCCTCCGGTCCCCGCCACCCTCCGCAATCGCATTGACGAAGGCGAACCGGCTGGCGAGGCCGTGGGGCAGGTCCGCACGGTCCGGCACGTCCCGCCGTTGGGGGACGCAGACGCCGTGGGCGCGGACGAAGTCGGCGAGCGGGCCGTGCTGGCAGCAGAAGGGCAGCGACGCCTTCCCCACGTCGTGGACGCCCGCCAGGAAGACGAGGCTGGCGCGCGCCTTCGCCTGGTCGGCGCCCCACACGGAGGCCAGGAGTGCGCGGTGGTGCTCGCTGAGGTAGGAGTCGAAGAGCCTGCCCGCCACGTCGGCCGCGTCCATCAGGTGCTGCGGGACGGACAGCCAGTCCGCGGGGTTCCGTTTGCCGCTCTTCGCCCAGAAGGAGCGGGTGAGCCCGGACAGCCCCTCGGCTGTCAGACCGGGTTCGGCCCGCGGGAACTGCGGGGGCGGCGGCGCAGCGGCCACCGCTGGCGCTTCCACGACCTTGCCATCGATTTTCCGGGCCATATTGCTCTCCCTCTCAGCCCTGAGACGAAATCCGTTTCATAATAACCCTCGACGCCCGGAAAGTGGAGAGGTTCCCCACATTTCCGGGCGTCGAGGGTAAATGCATCACTCACCCTTGATCATGCTGGCCGCCGAACAGGGCGCGCGCCGGTCATCGCCGCAGCAATTTCGCGACAAAAAAATCGACAGCGCCTTGGAACAGAGCACCGAGGACAACCACAGTCATGTCCTCAATGAACGTCATCACTCTACAAACCCTCCTTTCGAGATCCCGATCAGAGCTTGTAGACTGTGACTGTCACATCTTGAGCTACAAGCTCTGTCTGATGGGGCCGCCACTCTGCGTGTCGGCCCCATCAGTTCTCCCAGCCCGACAGTTCCTTCGAGCACCACAGCCCCCGCTGCGGTGCTCGAAGACTATCAGACGAGATTCTTCGTCGCAACCGCACCTCGCTTAGACTTCACTGAAGTTGCCCCGCGATTAGAGTTCACCGAACTTGACCCCACTTGCGTGGGGAAAACAGCCATCGCGCCTTGGTCGCGCCTCGTTTAGAGGGCTCACCCTCGCGCTAGCAAGGAACGCTGCGGAGCGGCAGCAGTCAAGGCCGATCACCTGCCCTCATTATCCCATCGCTGGCACCAGCTTCCACCCGCAACCCCGGGCGCGCCTTGAACCAACCCCTGCCCCTTCTCACCCCTCCCCCCGCGCGCCCCTGAGCGTTTTTGGGTATCCGCTGCCAGAATGGGAGCATGTCGAACTCTGAGGCCCAGGAGAGGGCGTCGCTCCGTCCGGCTCGCAAGCCGTGGTGGCGCTCCAGGAAGGCGCACGCCGCCCACGGGGGCGGCGGGCGGGTGCTGCTCGGCGGGCTCGGCCTGTCCTACAAGGATCCGTCGTCGGGCGCTCCCCTGCTGGACGGAGTGGATGTCGCCTTCCGGGCCCGGCGGATCACGGCGGTGCTGGATCCGTCCGGCCTGCGCTCCCGCGCCCTGTTCCTGGTGCTCGCGGGCCTGGAGGACCCGGACTCCGGCCGCGTGGTGTCCGCCAAGCCCCGTTCCGCGCGCCAGCGGTGGGCGGGGCGCATCGGGGCCGTCGCCCTGCTGGGGGCGCGCGACACCCTCGACAGGGATCTCACGATCCGGCAGAACATCCTGGCGCCGCTGGCCGCCACGGGATCGGTGGCGGACTGGGACAACCTGGTGGGCGCGCTGGAGCTCACGGGCCTGCGCACCAAGGTGGACGCCCGCCCCGCCGAGCTGGCGCCGTTGGAGCGCTTCAAGGCCACGGTGGCGCGCGCGATCGTGTCGGGCGCGGAGGCGTTCCTGGTGACGGAGCCTCCGGTCCTACCCGCCCACGACGTCGAAGAGCTGGTGGGGCTGCTGCGGGCCGTGGCCGACGCCGGGTGCGCGGTCGTCGTGGCCACGCGCCACCCGGAGACCGCGCTGCGCGCGCACCGCGTCATCATGCTGGCCAACGGCACCGTCTCCTTGGACGCCGCGCCGCCCACGCTCGACGCCATCGACGCGTCGCTCGAGCGCTCCCCGGAGGATCCGAAGAACCTCCTGGGCCCCATCCCCTCCGCCTCCCCCCTCTTCTACGAGGCGGGCGCCGCCGGGGCCGACGACGAGGAGGACCCGGGCTCCGTCGCGTGGCACTCCCTCAACGTGGTGGATCCGGCGGATCCGGCGCCGCTCTCGAGTGTGGCCACCTACGACGAGATCGACGAAACGGCCACGTACACGGGCGCCATCCCCGCCACCACCGCCACCGGGGAGGACACCGACGTCGACGACTTGATCGTGCAGGCCAAGAGGATCCTCTCCGACCTGCCCGGCTCCATCGCCCCCGAGGACTGAGGCCCGCCCCCTGCGCCGACGAGGCGGGCGCCGCCGCGCGCGAGCAGACCGCTTCGCCCCTGACGCCCAGGAATCGACGGGGCGCGCGCCGCAGGAGCAGGCCGCCCCCGGGCGCGCGGGTGAAGTCCCAAGGGCGGTGGCAATGTCGCCCTGACTGAGGCCGCCCCCGGGCGCGCGGGCAAGGACTGAGGCCACATGCCGGGCGGCTGCACGCCGAGCCGCCTTCGTGATTAACTGTGTGACATAGCCTGTAGTCGACCAGGCTCCGCCACGCAGGAAGGCAGTCGCTCAGATGACCCAACCGTCCAACCCGGGTGTCCCCGAGGGGCAGTCCGCGCCACAGGCATCGCCGTCCCAGACTCCTCAGCGCGCTTCTGCCCCCGGGCAGCCCGTCCAGCAGGCACCCGCGGCGCAGTCCGCCCCCACGCCCATCACGCGGGACCGCAAGCCCGCCGCCCAAGGGCCGACGCCGGTGGCCCCCCAAGCGCAGAGGCCCCCCGCCCAGGGCCAGGCCCCGGCGGCCCCCCAAGCGCAGAAGCCCACCGCCCAAGGACCGGCCCCCCAAACGCAGCGCCCC
>ERZ773035.1325-NODE-1325-length-18111-cov-6.089776_pt1 | contig 18111 bp, 17 predicted proteins | sample MGYA00511487_ERZ773035 | MGnify/ENA primary metagenome ERZ773035 (study PRJEB29015, sample SAMEA2737985) | human oral metagenome | biome: human oral; feature: human-associated habitat; material: dental | place: China | collected 2024 ...
CTAGTATAATAATGATGTAGTCAATCAAGACTACTTGGTTAATAAGGTTCTATAAATCAGATAACAAAAGAAGGGATTATTCCTTCATCAGATGTTATCCATAATAATTATCATATCTGACGGTTCCTGATAGACACCAGATAAAACATAGGGTATTATCTCTTAGGATAGGACAAAGAATGTTCACCTCCTTGGGAAGTCACTTCTGTGACTGATACCTGCAAGAAAGTCAATTAGTCCATTCGACAGGGTTTTATGTTTTAGCTGGTTGGGAGCCTGAAGGCCATACCCGAATAACTCGCTAGGTTGTGTACCTGCCAGATTGGAAATGGATTCCTATCAGAAAGGGGCTATTGCTCATGTCAAACAAAGTTATTTTTAATCTTGATGAACTATTCATCTCTGTTGGTATTGATGTCGGTGCTGACTTCTCTTGGATGTCTATAGCACTTCCAAACCAACAATTCGTAGGAAAACCTTACAAAATCCTACATAACAGTATTGATTCCCTTACAACCGCTGTTTCTAAAATAAAAGAAGCAAAAGAGTTGTATTCTTTGGAAAGCCGCATTTTCCTCGAATCCACGGGAATTTATCATTACCCACTCTTCTGCTATCTTCGTGATAAGGGTTTTAACTGCTCGGTTATTAATCCTATCATCACTAAGAATAGCACAAACATCAACATACGAAAAGTACATAATGATCGTTTTGATTCTAAAAAAGCTGCTTTAGTTGGCTTGAAACCTGATTTAAAGGTTTCACTTATGCCATCAGACCTTGCTCTAAACTGCCGTAATCTGTGCCGTGAATACTACGATTTAATGGATAATCGCAGTGCCTATGTGAATAAACTTCAAGGTGAATTACGCATGGCGTTTCCTCAGTATCTTGGCATCTTTTCCAAGGTTACTATCAACACTTCTCTTACATTGTTGGAAACTTATACATCTCCATCAGCTTTTCTTGAAGCAGACAAGCAAGAGATTATTGATATCATCAAATCAACAGCTCGATTTGGGCTTACATACGCTCAAAATAAGTATAATGCCATAATTCAGGCGGCAACTGATGCAAATCAGTTTGGATACATTATAGACAGCAACATCAAGCGTATTCGCCTTTATATCAGCTTCATACGTAAATATGATGAAGAAATCAACAGCATTCTTGAATCACTCCACGAGCTTGTTGATGCTAATGAAGATGCTGACTTTGTCAAGCAGATTCATTTGATTGAAACATTCAAAGGTGCTGGTTTCTTGTCTGCTGTATCCATCATGGGTGAGATTGGTGACTTTTCAGCATTTTCAAAACCAAAACAACTTTTCGCTTATTTCGGTCTTGATCCGGCAGTAAAACAATCCGGAAAATTTGAAGGTACCAAGGTTCAAATGTCTAAGCGTGGTTCTGCCATAGCTAGACGTGTTATTCACACGTTAACCTTACAAAGCATCAGTATCTCCCGTAATGGAGAAGCTAAAAATCCAGTTCTTCGTGAATACTACCTCAAGAAATGTGAATCAAAACCAAAGCTCGTAGCAATGGGGGCTGTTTCACATAAAGTATGCAACATGATATTTGCAATACTCAGAGACAACAAACCCTTTAAAATCATTGCTCCTCAGGAGCATATCAAACAATACAATGCTGCTAAATGCGACATAGCTGCATAAAATACTATGACCCCAATGAATCAATATCTTTCAAAAAACGATATTTTCACCAAGGGGAAAGTCCGCCCTTTTTTAGTCAGAAAACAAAATGAATTTTATCTCATTTGACTATTGACATTTATTAGCTGGACTCTCTTTTTTATTTTGAACAAAGAAAAAGACGATAGATGTTTTGCTTTCTATCGCCCTATATTTTCAGTATTCAGTTTTATTTAGCTCTACAAATTGATTTTTTAAGCCTTAGTTATCGGAATCCAAAGTTCCATTTTATAGTCTTTACTATCCATATCACCTTCGTAATAATATTCAAAGTCAGGTTTACCTGAATGTACATAGCCATGCTCAGGGAAAAATACTTCCATCGCATATTTCCACCCGTTATGAATGCAATCCGGAACACTTCCTATTAACTCTAAAACGGCATACTCTGCTTCTTCAACTTCCAAAACATCTAATCCCATACTTTTTGCTTTGTCTGCATCAGTAACAACATAGCCTGCCATATAGTTTATTGTGCTTGGATTTTCCACATCATGGCAAACACCTACACTTTGACCGTTTCCCAAGCTTGCAAGCTCATCGTGGCTATATTTTTCATACAGCTCACCCCAGACACTCGGACATTGCGATGAACTGATGTTTTGTTCATTTACACCTGCAACCGTAAAGGCTTTTTTCTTTTGAATTGTAATGTTCATGCTTCTTCCTCCTCTTACACTTAATGCTAATTGCACTCGTGAAACTAATTTGAAAGGTTTCCCATTTCTTACCTCAGAAGGAGTAAATCCATGAAAATTCTTAAAAGCTGTCCCAAATGAATCCGACGACTCATATCCGAATTTGAAAGCAAGATCGATAATCTTTTCATCCGTATCTCTTAAGATAACGGCAGCTTCTGTTAATCTTCTACTTCTTAAATATTCTGAAAGCGTTGTTTCGGTCAGAATAGAAAACAAGCGACTGAACATTGAATAAGAGTATCCTGATAATTGAGTTACTTTCTTTTCGTCAATTTCATCATCAAGAACTGTTTCAAGATAATCAATCGTATTGTTAAATGACTTGATAATATTCACTTCGATTCCTCCCTTTCTTTCGGTTTATTTTAGTATAGATGAAGATTTCTTTTCCTACCCTACAACATCCGTACAAGTTTTATAGGTTTCATTACATAGAGATTTGTAACTTGCTAAGTTCAACAAATTGAAGCTTGTATGTCTCATTTAGCTTTCTTGGGTTTCTTTTCGGGCAATTCCGCATACATAGCTTCCAGTAGTTCTGTAATCAAATCCGTATCCTCAAATCTGTCGAATACATGCATCAATGTCTTTGAACCTCCATAAGGATAACGCAATTCTGAGTCTGCAAGGAGTTTGTCAGTTGTCGGAGTTCTCTTCAGAAACAGTTCATTGTCACAAATATCACCTATCAGTTTACCATTGAGGTATACAAGATATCCGCCCATCATAGATTTTATGGCAATATCACCTGCTGTGGAAAAAACCTCACGAACAAATTCGTTAAATTCATTCACTATGATTACCTCCTTCAAAATCAAATATTCCTTACTTTATGGCATACTCTTTCCCTATTTATCCTCAAAATTTCAGCAATCCATTTCCATCAAATTGAAAATTCGGTCCCCATGAAACCATTTATCAATTTAATAAACGCTATCACTGTTGCTCCTATCATCGGAAGCCCATAAGGACTAAATAGGAAACCTATAACCAAGACCGATATACCTATTCCAACTTCTCATTGAATAAAAGAAGCTTTTCAAAAAAAGAACCCCAATTACGTACAGCACGTAATTTATCTCTACAAGAAAATAAGATACTATCTATATTCAATGATTTTTCATCAGTTTTCTTTTTAGTCATTATATTATTTATCCCTTCAATTTTTTAGTCCGCTCTATTTCCAAGGAACTTAAATCAACTCCTTGTGCCTCACAGAATTCTTTGATTTTTTTATAGCAGACATATTTGGCTTGGTTTTTCCACTTTCTAGGTGATTGATGGATGAGAATAACACTCCACGTTCTCTGGCAAATATCTCCTGTGATAGAAAGCATTTTTGACGAAATTTCTTTATTTCTTCTCCTTATGTATCTATGTCTGTGATATAACATAATTATAGCATAATTTCGATAAAAATTCGCCCCTCCGTTCCATCTATAATTTTTGAAGATAAATTTTATTTTCCTTTTTAAAAATGTCCTTTTTATACCCCTTTTAATGCTAGTAGATAAAGAAAATCAATTTTTCAAATGTATCCGTTTTCTTTATCACTTACTTTCCAAAAAATCTAAACTTTACCGGTGCAGTTAATATCCCGTCAGAGCATGAAAAAAGGCATAACCTACATTTCAGTATGTTATGCCTTTTTTCATAGACTAAAAATCCCTAATTGAAGACCGCTAACGGTTTTTATATGATAATTTCTACATTACCTCATAACCTGCTGCTATAATCGCCTCATGTATCTTCTCTACACTCAAATCATCTTCATGTGTAACCACAACTTCTCTCTCACCTACATTAGCCTCAACCTTGTTAACTTTATCCAATGCTTTTACTGCCATTTCAACACTTGCTTTGCAATGTGAACACATCATCCCGTTTACCTTTATAGTTGTAACCATACCGTCTCCTTGTAGTATTATTTCTGCTGCATAATTCCTAAAATATTGTAAATTATAGCCTCCGACTTGATTACTATATTTACCAATATATTTCGTGAATAAGACCAGATTAAAATGATAATCATTCTTATATTGAAAATATACTATATTAATAAAAAACAAGCAAGTTATTTGCATTAAATATCTTTAACTTTCTTATCATCCTGAATTGTTACCGTAATAATAATCACTTCAAGACTTAATCATAAAACTGCTGATTCAAGTACTAAATCTGTTAATTTTTCACCAGTGTATCGTTCATAAAATAAGTATATCAAAAACGATAAATATTTTTCCAAGCATACATCAAAAAACGCAGGCGTAGTGGGCTAAACTAAGTTTTTTGATATATACAATCCAAAAAAGAAGCCGGTTATTAGGTATATTTATTTTTAAGAAACGATTCTCCAGTTCCTGCTACTATGCCCTTGGCATACGCAGCTTCCTTGCTCCCTGTCTTGATACTATAAATCCCATATCTATACTTGGCTTATAATTTCTTATATTCGGGATTCTAATCATATTTTGATCTTCCGGAGAGCCGAGTATTATCAGGTTGTTAGCCGCTCTGAATATTTTGGTAAGTTCATCAAAGCCCTTTAACTTATTAGGCACAGTGCTTACTACTATACTTAAACCATACTCCAAAGCCTTGGCAAATGCCCTTTCCGTCTCCGCCTTTCTGGGTTTTACAAGCTCTATAAAATTATCCGCATCATCTATAATTATAGCAGCTCCTTCCTGCTCCTTTACAAAATCTTTTAATCTTTTTACAGAGGCTTCTTCGATATACCTGTTTTCTCTTTCGTCAACATAAGCTATAAGAGCATCTATAAAACTATCCACACCTGCCGCACTGTCCACGCAGGTATCATTCGGACCGGTTTCCATATCAAGGAAATCACTGCCTCTGATATCAGCAAGGAAGAGCTTACTTCCCCTTAGCTGGGAGTATATAAGTTTCAGTACATTGGTTTTTCCGGTCTGTGATAATCCGAGTATTAAATTCACCGTACCTGTAAGCTCTATCGCCTGTATGCTTACATTTTCCGTATCCAAACCTATGGCTGCCTTTCGCTCAGATAAGATGTCTTTGTTAAATACATCACTAAGCATTACCATATCAGGCATAACCTTGATCTTATCGGGCTTTTTAGCAGTATTGATACTATCTATAGTTTCCACAAGGCTAAGCACATTCTTAGAATAACCCACACCTTCACCGCCTACCGCTTTGTAAACCTGCATAAGATTGGTATCCTCAAGCTTTACCAAAGCCCTGCCCTTAACTTCAGGTATCTTATACTTTGATCTTCCCATAAGAGAATTAACATCACTTGACTCAACTAAGAATAAAGCAATCTTAGTCTTAAAATTATTAAGTGTGGCATACCTTAGCACTCCGTATCTTGCAGCACTTATAACGAGGTAAATTCCAAGACCGGCTCCGTCTCTTGCCACCTTATTGATCCACTCTTCCATATCAAACTCTATCTCTTTGATAATATCAATATTGTCTATAAAGATGATTTTAGCCGGAAGTCTTTCTTTGCTGATTTCGTTATACATGGTAAAATTCATTGCAAGTGCCTTGGATAAAAGCTTTTTCCTTAATTTAATTTCATTTTCTATACTTACAATAAGTTTTCCTAGTCTTTCCATATCATCAAATACTATATAATCGGCTACATGAGGCATACTTTTAAGCTGTATAAGCCCCGAGTTACCAAAGTCCAACACATACATATGCAAATTAGCCGGAGAGTTATTGATAGCCAGATCCAAAATAATATTTATAATACAGCTAGACTTACCGAAGCCTTGTGATGAAAATATTGCAAGATGCCCCTCTTTAAGAAAATCAAACTCATATTCAAGCTGCTGTTGCCTATCCGGTATGTCGGCAAGTCCTATATGAGCCTTAATACTTAAATCAGACTTAAGTGCCACATCAAAAGGAGCTTCCAAATACTTTGTTACATAGGGATTTAATATATTATCCTTCAAAGGCTCAAGCCAAGGTCTTTCAAGGTCTTCAATATTTAATCCGTCATAAACCTTCCTTATATAGTCTACGCTTACATCAAGTTCAGTACTCGGCTTAGTTTCTTTTTTATACTCTTCTTCTTCCAAATCACTTAGCAAAACCTTTTGACCTATTTTATTAATTCTATATATGCTGCTGTCAAAACTTAATTCTTTTCTCTCAAAGTAGGGTGCACCGCTCCAAGCCGACTGAAAAAGCTCATAGATCTCATTGTTACCTACTTGCAGATACGCCCTTCCAGCCTGAGTTATATGAGCGGCATCTTCAGTTTTAATAACTTCCTTACTGTCCGCACTGTTTTGTACCTTTAATGCAAGCTTGAACTTGGAGTTTGACCAGATCTGGTCATTTACCACACCTGAGGGTTTTTGTGTGGCAAGTATTAAATGCACACCCAAGCTTCTTCCGATTCTTGCAGTAGACACAAGCTCCATCATAAAGTCCGGCTGTTCCTGCTTAAGCTGTGCAAACTCATCCGAGATTATAAGCAAATGAGGCAGGGGCCTCTTTAGTTTGCCTGCCTTATACAGTTTCGTATAATCATTGATATTATTGACCTCGGCTTCATTAAACAAGGTCTGCCTTCTTGCAAGCTCACTTCGTATAGAAGCAAGCGCCCTTAAACTCTCGCTTCCATCAAGGTTTGTTATAGTTCCGAGCAAATGAGGCAGCTTTGCAAATAAATTCGCCATGCCTCCCCCCTTATAGTCTATAAGCAAAAATCCTATATCGTAGGGATGAAAATTTACTGCAAGTGAGAGGATAAAGCTTTGTATTATCTCAGACTTACCGGATCCTGTAGTTCCGGCTACCAGTCCATGAGGACCATGTGCTTTTTCATGCAAATTAAGATACACTATATCCTTCTCGGCTCTTAAACCGAGCGGTACAGCCATAGACTTATATATCAGGCTTTTATTCCATCTATCAAGTATCTTTAACTCTTTAGGACTTCCTACCTCATACATATCAAAAAGGCTTAGGCTCTCAGGTATACGACTACTGCTACCCTTTATATGCTCAAGTGCATTAAGCCTTCTTGCCATAAACTCCGTATCAACTTTCGAAGAATCCTCAAGCAAAATCTCCTTGGACACCAAGCTTCCCTCATTAAGTAACAATGTCGCAAATCCTTTTCCTTCTATTATAAGAACCGTTTTTATATTCTCCGCAAGTTTACTTTTATCATCACTTGAAAAGATTATGGAAACACCCATTCTTTTATCAAACTCCTGTATATACTCCATAACGGAATTATCCATAATGAATTTGGGATCATCTATGATAAATACATAGTGCGGTAAAAACTTTATATCCTTTTTTTCTTCATTTAACTTATTTTTTCTGCCCTTTAATATACCGCTGATACTTGAAAGCACCTGTTCACTGTGATTATCGGCAAACACCAAGGTTCTTACATTGACATCTTTTAATTTAAAATGAGGATAATAAGAAAAGGTTTCAAATTCTTTCTCAAACACTTCATCTACAAACATGATTATTTCAAGGTCATGGTAACTGTGGAAAAAACAAAGCTGAGTTATAATGCTTTTGATAAGTTTATGCACATAGGGCTTTTCACCGACCAAACCCAGATTGGCATTTTTAAGATCCACCACCATAGGTAGATCTTCTATATAAGAATACTTTTCATATAGACTTTTTGCCTCATCTTTAAGCCTTTCTTCTTCCAAGGACTCTATATCTTCACTGTAGCTAATATTGTAGCTTGACTTCATCCTAGACTTTCCTAAGGAGATATGTAAAAAATCACTGTCATCAAAACCTCTTTCATAGATCCTGTCTGAATACTGCAAAAGCATACTTTCTATATTAGCTATGCCGGGGTAGGTAAACTCCAGTGCTTCCTTTTGTTTTAAATAAAGCCTGTGCAGTGCCTTTCTTTTTGCAAGCAGATACTTTTCATAGTTTTTTACCCTCTTAAGCTCTCTATCCTTAAACTCCTTACCTTCCTGTATGGAGGTATATACGGAAAATACAATACTCAAAATAAAGGTACTTATACTCATAAGAATATACATACCTCTTTTTAAAACTATACTTACAGCCACCGTCATAAGCATAGTAAGAAGAGGCATTGCTATACGCTTTGCCATATCAAACTTAGGCTTTTCTTCCTTGGTTTTAGGATTTTTAATATCCTCACTGTCAGTTGGTAAGGATTTTCTTATTCTGGGGGCTTTTTTATATACGGGAAAACCGTCAAATACAGAATACTCCTCGAGTACAGCCTGCAAGGAGGTTTTGTAGCTATTAGAAGAAATCTCTATAAAAGAATCATATAGATTTATCTTGACCTCAGGGAAAAAAATCATTGTACCCTTGTCAAGCTCATAAATCCCCCTTTCTTTAATAACAGCATTAACATATACATTTCCTGATAAAATATTTAACTTAAGTCCTTCAAGAATCAGATCTATACTCTTATCTTTTATTACTATATCGGCATCTTCATCAGCCGATATTCTTATGATATTTTTTAGATAATATCTTTGATACGGAACATTCTCAAAAAGAAGAGGCATTATTTTATCAGGATTTGACTTTGAAAAATCTTCCAAACTTAGAGAATTGATACTTATATCTTCTACCTTTCGAGTATTACCGGACTTTATATTTTCTTCATCCTTTGTATGGCTGTCTTTTTCTAAAGCAGGACTTATGCACAAATCTTCCTTTGAAGCAAATACGGCTTTGTCAACCGTTATCTTACTCTTAATTGATAATTCTATATACTTTTTATCATTATATAATATAAGGCTTGTCATCTAAAAAACTTCCCTTTACTATTGATTTACATTTTCTGTAGTCTTTTTCATTTCCTCTATAAGCTTTTCAAGTTCAGATATGCGAGCCGCCTTCTCCTCACCGCTTTTACTAAGATCCGCTTTTAAATAGTTAAACTCTTTAATATAGGCAAAAAGCAGCATTTCCTTATCTCCAAGCCTCTTTGCCATGTCTATGGCATCCGCAAACTGAAGCCTGCCTATTAAAATCCAAAAATCATACACATGGCTGTCAATATTAAGGCTCATAGCCGACAGGACATTCTCCCTTTGCCTTGGAGTAAGTCCCTCCGTAGATACATAGGCTCTTGCAAGTATGTACTTAGATTCTGTTGGAAGTCTGTCAAGTTTTATATTTTGTAGGGTATCTTCAAGATTTACATAATCCATAGAAAGGTAGAATTGATATGCCTTTATAAGTCTGTCTTTAAATACAAAATCATATTTATATAAATATAATGAGTAAGCAAGGCTTGATACAGTAAGCCCCAGCATAATAGGCATAAAAACTTTTATAAGTTTATAATTTCTTATAGAAATGCTCCTGGTTTTAGTATTTATATACTCTTCCAAAGACTTATACATTGACAAAAGCCATGCTCTTAAATCTTTGGTACTTTCTATAACTGCAAGCTGTTTAAACTCCTTGTGCTTTATATAAAACTCATCTCCGCCTACATAATAATCCTCAAATCCTAAACTCGGTTTTAATACATAGGCTACCAATGCTTTGTAACGGGGTAAAAAGCTATCTTCCTCATCAGCCCTTGTCTTATCCCTAAAAAGTAATGAGGGAATCAAGTTTACATCATAGACCAGATTATCGGGACTTATATCTACAATATATTTATCACTTATGGTATTAAGCTCTGCTACATTGTAAAGCAACCTGTACTTATCCTTTAACTTTAGGTCTAAAGCTTCACTGAACTTAATTTGTTCACTTAGATCAAATATAAATATACTCTCATCTTCAGTCTCTTCTATGCTACAATCTAAAAGATGCTTGTGTGGAAAGCTGAGTAAAAACCTTTTATCTTTTTTTATATTTATCTGAGAGTTTTTTATCCTGAGTTTATATATGCTTTCCATTTAGTACCTTCCCGTTACATACCGCTATTAACTTATCACCCGAGACTATACCCGCCTCTTCTAAAGTAAAATATGCACTTACAAGCCTTTGCTGCATATATGAATAATAAAAATCTATACTCATCATTTTCAGTATTTCCTGCTGCTTTACAATTTCCCTAAATGCACGATCTATTATATTATTGCTTTCCATACATAATTCAATATTTATAGAAGCTATTTGTAAATTAAATGTTATCTGCATTGCTTTTTACTCCTCGACCTTAGATAAACTGCAAAAAGAATAAGAAACACAAACCACAGCGAAAAAATAGATACATAAAAGTAGCCCTTTTCATCCGTATTGGAATTAAGTACATTTATCCTGTAGTATTTGGGGCTTGTGGCAAATATATTGCTTTCTTCAACTTCCTTTTGAAGGTTCAAGCTTACATTGATTTTGGTATCTAAAGTACCGCTCCAAAGCTCCTGCCTTAATAAATCCATACTTTCAAGCTCTTTAGCCTCTGCACTCTTAAATAGCTTTCCGGCATCCTCTGTCAGTATATCCACATCAAAGCTGTCGGTAAAAGCCTGATTATTATTATAATTTTTCTGATTTAAAACATCTGTATCAAGATTTAGTTTTGAATTTGTGTTTGTATAGGACATATTTGTATGTAGCTCTTTGCCAACCGGACCTTTCTTTATTATCTTAACTATGCTTAGCTGCTTATTATTACCCGGCTTATTCAAAAATCAACTAATTCACAGTATCATTGATATTCGGTTTTATTGTTACTTTGTTAATATTGCCGGCTAATACCAAAATGCCCCCATCCAGCAGCTCGGTTTTATTACTACTTTGTTAACAGCTTACAACAAATATATAATAAAGAGATTTGAGATTTACTCTACTATTGCTGATATTAATTAAATGTCAATGATATCTTGCACTATGCTGTCTCGGTTTTTTTCAGGTTATCTATGAATCTGTTCTCGCTTTCTTCACAGCGGGTTTTATATTCGGTTAACAGTTCCATATAAGTCTGCAGTCCTATTATAATGTTTTTGTAGTTACCTATGGCTACATCTAACTTATTTATAGCATTTGTAACTTCTCCTACTCTCGCAAGCAAACTTATTATATTTTCTGCTGCTTTTATATGGTTTCTATTAACATATGAAATGTAGTTGTATATTTTTACAATAAGCCTGTCTACTTTTCTGTAGTTAATTGCTACTTTTCCGGTTTTATAACTTTTATACTTAGAAGAATTAGTTAAGGATATGCTGCTGGCTGTTATACCGTTAGAAAATATAAGAGGCTCTTGTAAGATGAGCGTTATTATATTAAATACAGTAAGATTATCCGGTTTTTTAGCAATCACCTTTACTTTATATAAATAATCAAACATCTCTTGCCCCTCTTTCTCTGTAAGAGTCTTGCTTATAAGAAACATTATATCTATTCCGGCTACATACTTTTTTTCTAAAAGATTAACATAGAATTCACTTTCTTTTCCTACAGCCGGCTTTTTATGAATTGCAAATTGCATTAATGCCATAATTGCATAGCATACCGGCTCTCTTAATTTCGGTGGTAATTTCTCCACTTTTAAGTATAACGTTCTGACAAACTTTCCTATAGGACCCTGTCCATCAGTACATGGAGCTATTTTTCCTGTTTCTATGTTATAAATCGGTTCAACATAATGGGCTAAAACTATAGATTTGGGATTATAGTATCCGGTATACCATTTTATATTTTCAATATCATAAAGCAATACTCCAAAAGGATTTACATAGTCATTCGCCTCATTTAATTTATACATTTTTTTTTGGTATTCTTTAATTTTATCTATGCCAATATTATTAATTAATTCTTGGTAAGTCTCCGGTGATACTCCCGGTCCGTTTATTCCAAAACACATATCAAACCTATCACCATTTAACATCATTGCCAAAGCGGCAAAGGAATCACCTTTTGAATGTCCACCTACAGTAAGGGTTTTATCAGCCCATTTATCACCATTTTCTTTAAGCAACTTATCCATATATTCCATCGCCTCTATTTGCATTGGTGATAAATGATTATAAGTATTACCGTACTTATCCACATAACACTTTGAATAGTCTCTACCACCTATAATTATCTCTGCATTATCTATCCACGATTGGTCAGGTGTACCTCTGTAAACAACATTTACCTCATTCCCTTTTGTAAATACAGCCGCCTGCATACCTCCATAGTGGTGATCCTCCTTTTGGTCATTATCATTATCCTGCCAGCTCATATTGCTTATGGTAACATCTTTAAGTTCACTGTTATTTTTTATCATTCCTTCTATATGTTCAACTTGGTTTTTTAAAGCTTGTCTTTCTTCTTCTGTTTCCAATTTAGATATAAGCTTTTTAAACTCCTCTACTATAGTTTCCATACTTGCAGTATTGGATAATTTAAGTTGATTCAGTGGTAAATATAAAACTTCATTATAAAATACCTCATTTATTATAAATTCTTCTCTGGCATACTCATTATTAATAGTTTCTTTTGCCATTACAACACCTCCACTCAAAGTTCACTTAGCTTTTTCTTAGACTTATTTTGTCATAGGTCATTTGAGACTATCCGATTATTCTAGATCCTTTTCAAAGTTTCCATATATCCATTTTATTTCTTGTTCTCTATCTTCAATATACAAATTAGTACTAGCATTATATATACCATTTCCAGAGACTTCATTTATTTTGTATTCAGACATTTTAATAAAGTCCGTTTCCCTTAGGTAGCTTAGTCTAATAGTACAGTACATATTTTTATCATACATGCCTTGTATTATTTTCAAAACATCAGCATCTTTATCTTCTACACTTTTATCTGTATATATAAATATAGTAAAGGTTCCCCTTTTATACAATTCAACTATATCTGTGTCTAATGTAAAATTATTTGCTATCTCATTTATAAATATATATATTTTACTGTTTTCATATACTGTATCAATTACTTCCTTTGTATCCTTATATATCTCATCCATATGAAGATAGTATATATAATTATCGCCCCATTCTTTTGTCCCATCTTCGCCAAAATCATTATATTCAGCTACAACTCTAACTGCTGCATTTCCATTTCTGGACATTATAACTTTATTTCCATCATACATATATGCATCACTAAAATTAGTTCTATACTTTGATCTCATATGACTTATTGCGTCTTCTACAAACCTTTCTTTGGCACTTTTACAGGATGTGCTTATACAACTTATCAATAAAACAACTATTAACAGGATATAAGTTCTTTTCTTTTTCATAATCACCTTTCAGATTAACTTCATATTTTTTAATCACCTTTGTTATAAAACTTATATGTTCTTATCGACCTTTTTATTAATTCGGCTTTTATCCTTTAAGAATTTTAATATAATTAAATACTTCTTTATCTTATGTCTATATGCATCTTTGACTTTATTCTATATTTCAAAAGGCTGTTGTATAAAAAGAAAAATAACATTTTATCCGGTAGTCCTTTACTTTATTTACTACTATATCCTGTATATTTTATTCTTAATGCAACAGCCCTTATCGTAATCTAACAGTTTATTATAACTTCATATAGATTGTCTTTTATAATTGTTATTAATTTGTAATTTTAATGAAACTGATCAATGTTAATAATGTCTCGGCATCTTTATCAAGTGTAGCAACTGCTTTCTCAGTAGTCTTCATCATACTTGTAAGATTTTTAAAATTGTCAGCCCATTCATTTATCTTTGTTGTAAATGCATCTCTGCCTTCACCTGACCAGTGCTCTTTCAGTATTCCGTCATCCAGCTTTTTGATTTCTAAAACATAGTTTACCAATTCATCCAATTGCTGATTATAAATATTGATAAACTCTTCTATAAGAGACTGTACCAAATAAAAATCCATATCCGCAACTTCCATATTCATCCGTTACTGAAAACTTGTAACTTTGTGATTCACTTTTAATAAAAGCTTTTTACTTTTAACAATATTATTAGTTTTACAGCATTTTCCTTTCTCTTTATTCTGTTCATACTTACGAGATATACTACGTTGTAATCTACACTTGTGTCCCCTAAGTTTCTCTACTGTTTGGATATTATTTATATTCTTATACTTTACAGCATCTGAACAAATAGCCAAATCTTTAACTCATGGCTTTTAACATCTATTTAACTGTTAATCTCCTTCTAACTAATCCTTAACTCCCATTTGATTGGCAATATCCATATCAACTCCTAAGCTAGTTTGATTAGTAATATTCACATTATCTATAATAGCGGTTAAGTCTTCTATTTTTTTATTAAGTTCAGCTTCTATTTTTTTAGTTTTTTCTCTAAGTGCAGCTTTAGTTTTACCTACAAGACTTGTACAGAGTTTGTCATCAATATACTTTATAACATTCAGTACAGTCTGTAAATTATTTCTTTGCTCATTTAATCCGTCTTTTAAGCTATTTAGCTTATTGTAACTATAATTTATTTCTTCTTTTTTATAAACACCCGTATAAGAAGCATTCATAAAACACTAATCCTCCCTATGATACCTATCATCTATTCTCCTAAGGTCAACTTCCTTTTGCTCTTTACTTCGCAAGCTTGAATTAAAACTGTTAATACAATCATTTAAATTAGATATATGATTATCTTCATTGCTGACTACTTTATTTTCTATTTCAAGAACTTGATTATCTGTTACATAAAGTACCGCTTCTGTTTCCTTAATTATATCTGAATACATATCATGTATATCACTGTATGTCACCTTTAACTTATCTACATCTGCTATGGCTAGGTTAATCTCTCTTATTTCATATATTATATGACTAATTTTATTACATTTACATCCACCATAATCATAAGAATCCCAACCTGTACTATATTTATATTCAGGCATTTCTCCCCCTTCTAAACCTTATAAATCCTAAGCAAATTCCCATACCTAAAGTCATAACTGCCGATACTATTATCACATATATATAGACCTTCTCATAAGGAGATTCGGTTTTTATAAGGTTACCAAAGTTATTTTTTTTAACATTTTTTATTTCACTGCTTTGTACCGGAGCGGATATAAATTCAAATACCTCTTTATTAGCTATGCTTCCGACCTTTGTGTAGGACAGTTTGTTATTGAAATCTTCAAATAAGGTCTTATTTTCATCTGTATTTGACTGTCTGGTATACTTTATCTCATCTATTGCTTTTGTAACCAATTCTTCCGTACTCTTATTGGCAGTGTCCATATTTTCCCTTAGGGCTTTTGTATGCTCGCTTTCTTGCTCCCTTACTTTGTAAACTTCTTCATTTTGTTCACTTGCATATTCAACGCTCTTACTTGCAATATCTTGTACATTAGCGTTTATACTGTGTGCCGACTGTTCAAACACCCTTACATCTATATGAGCAAAAGGATCGAATTGATACAGGCTGTTTTGATAGTCATCAAAGTTTTTATTAAGCTTGCTCATAATATCTTTAAGATCCGCATACTTAACACCGGACTTTGATTTTATTGCTCCGACCACCTCATTTTTTACCGTGTTTTCTATATCAGTAGTGGAAATAGCATACATTCTTTCAATTCCGTCCAAAAATCCGCCATACCAATTACCCGGGTTTTCAGGCAATACTATACTTGCTTCTCCAAGTAAATAACTTATCTCAGGTATGGTAAATAAATTTGCTCTTATTTCAAGGTCGGAATCTTCCAAGTTGGCATTTGCATTAAGCACGGGTACATTAAAACTGTTTCTGTCTATAAAATCCACCCCCGCATTTCTAAGGCTAAAGTTTTCCGCATTGGAATATGTGGCAATTCTTATATCGGCATTGGAGCTGCTTGCTATAATGGCATATATAGGATCATTTTCATCATCATCTATATAACCTTCTTCAATAAGTTCATTTATCAAGCTTACCTTGTAGTTTTCTATTTCTCTGCCTGCCTCCTGTTTATAATACTCATGTGCAACTTGAAATTCTCTTTTTACATAAAGGTCAAGTTCATCATAAATCCTTTCCTGTATAACAAGTACATTTTCTAAAACTCCCCTTACAAGCCTTTCTATGCTCTGACCGGCTTCTCTAAAAGCTGTGTTTATACTGTTTTGCCATGAATTTTTTATATTACTTAAATTATTGTTTATATGTTCTTGACTCAAATTTCTTGTGGCATTGGAATTACTTGCCAGTTCTGATAAAATCCAAGCTCTGTTTTTAGTAAGCTGTGTATTATACTTATTGACCTGTGTTGTAAGTTTTTCTATACCGGCTTTATACACCGGCTCACCATTATCATCCGACTCTATATCAAGCCCTCCAAGTATATTAAGGAAATCTCTGCTTCCCTCACTAAGTAAGTCTTTATCTTTGCTTACACTCTCATAATCATCTTTTCCAAGTTGTATTTTTTCCAGAAAACTGTTCTTCATAACATTGACCAAATCAAGATTAGCCGAAACTATAGGCTCTACATCAAATCTGCTTTTTACAAATTCGACAAACTCTATTTCAGGAAAGTCTATAGGGCTTATTACATCTCTTACCTTGATCAATGACATGCTCTCAAGTTCTTTTTTATCATTATCAAGTACAAGTTTGGAATTATCCTGTGCATTATGAAACTCATCCATAACTGCACTTACATACATATAGCTTATATCATTGCTAAGCTTTAACTTAAAGTCCTCTATGTCTTTTACTACACCTGCTTTTAATTCAGGAGCCAGCTTATCGCTAAGCTCATACTCCAAATCAACTTTTACAGGTTTTTCATTAATACTTTCTATAGAAACGGAAAATGTGCCGGGAATCAGTATATATGCCGCATAGGTACCGTTTTCAAGACCTATTTTTGCATCATTAAGACTTGTAAACTTAAGATGCTCGTTTAGACTATTCAGCAGGCTTTGTGCATAATACAGTTTCTTACCGCCAATTTCCACGCCCTCATCCAAATTTATCAAAGCTATATCTGAGCTTTTATTTATCTCTTCAATTACATTTTTTTGATTGTCCTTATTTAGTTTTGTACCGCAAAACATTCCTATGGAAAATATGCTGATTGAAAGCATAAATAAAAACGCAATTCTTATCAACTTATTCATATCAATATCTATTATGTTAAAAATATGATATAAAACTATCGCAAGCAAGGTGCAGCATCTTTTCGCTAAGCCGAGTAATCATGCCTTCTTTTACAAAATATCAAATCAGCTTATGGCTCTGCTTTTAGCACCTTATATTTATAAAATCCACAACAAATTGCTTAAGTTTTTTGAATACTGCACCGGTACTTAGACTTAAATACTCTTCGCTTGCAATGGTTTTAATCAAGTTGCCTATGCAAACTTGCTTGCTATATCATCATCCAAGGTCTGCATAGCATCTGCTACGTCATGACATTGTTGAGCTATAGTAGCTATAAGGTCATTCATATTGTTGAATGCGGGAGATAATGACTCATACTGCTCAGCAAATTTTCTGCTGGCATTTCCTTCCCACTCTTCCTGCAAGGTAGCTATAAGTTTGGTCATAGTATCTCTGACCGCATTGAATTCTTCCCTTGCAGTGGTAAATTCATTACCTCTTGAATGCATAGTTTCCGGTGTAATACGAATTTGATTGTCCATAGATATGTCCTCCTAAATAGATAAATAGAATAATACAGAAAATAATATATTTCATTGAAAAAATATATTATTCTTAGCGACACCCTCATTTTAACATATCACAACTTCTTGTCAAGTAAAAAATAATCTTTTATAATATATGTATTATTTATATTTTT
>ERZ773035.1334-NODE-1334-length-18028-cov-13.856674_pt1 | contig 18028 bp, 13 predicted proteins | sample MGYA00511487_ERZ773035 | MGnify/ENA primary metagenome ERZ773035 (study PRJEB29015, sample SAMEA2737985) | human oral metagenome | biome: human oral; feature: human-associated habitat; material: dental | place: China | collected 2024 ...
TGAGCTGGTCGTCGATGTTGATGATGAGGTTCTGCCCGACGTAGGTCAGCGTGTCCTTTTCCTGCGGATAGATCTTGCCGGTATAGCTGTAGCCCTGCAGTTTAGGCGGGCAAAGCAGGTCGAGAAACGTCGTCTTGAATCGCCCTTGTTCACCGGTTAAGACCAGGCAAGTGTGGTTGCGACACTCGCGGTCGTCCATTGCGTTGGCGACTACAGCTACAAGCCATTTTGTCAAGTACAGCGGCCATTTCTCTGGGTTACGGACAACGACGCAGTCGGCTAATTCACGGATGGCATGCGCTGCTAATTCATCCGGAACAGCGGTGGACAGGGCTTTGAAATACGCTTGTATGGGATTGACACGGGGCGAAAAGCTACTTTCAATGATCGAGTAGAGGTTGTCCGGGGAGGTCATGATCCCGGCTTCGCTGTCGAGTTCGCGGCGCAGCGTGTTGATCTCATAGCGGCCGACCTTCACGAATCGGCTGTCCTCCCGACCGCGATATTCCGCCCGTCCCCAAACGGTGTTGTACCGGAACGTGTAATGCCGGGCGAGGTAGGCCTCGATCTCCCCGTTCTTTGATGAACGTCCGCCGTTGTCCGGTGTTTTATCGACGTTTATGTTGCTTCTATCTGCCTGTTTTTTCATGGTCGGTTTGGATGGGTTCTCGGAGGCGAAAGTGTGATGAGCATCCCCGGCATCCAAGCATGCAGTGCTGTCCGGCATGATGTTACACCCGTTTGCTGCTGATTTCTTCGGGAAACAGGACTTACAAGGAAGTGATTCGCTCCTCCGATAAGACAAAGTGGCTGTGAAAGGGAGGGAGGCCGGGGACAATTCGCAGGCTGCTATCTGCTTTCACTTGCGGCAGTTTTCCGAATGGACGGAAGCGGCGTCCATGCTACACCGGCTGTTTCCTTACTGTTCCATTTGCATCCCTCCTGTTCCTGATTGCGTTGACGGTGTTTGGCGTGCGATTTAAGTTTGCCGCCGAAAACAGTAAAACCTAAATACCAACCAAAAACTAATACGTGAATCCATGAAGTATTTGATTATTACAGAGGCCGATTGGCTGAGCCTGCGCGATGAGGTGCTGAGCCTCGCAGAATGTTGCATGAAGGCTTTCGGAGAAGAGTCTAAATACACGGACTGGCTACACAACGGGGACGTCTGCCGACTACTCGGCATCAGCAAACGCACCTTACAACACTACCGAGACACAAGTGTGTTGCCCTTCGCGCAGATCGGGCACAAGTGCTATTACAAACGAGAGGACGTGGAGCGACTACTCTGCGTAAAGTCTGACAAAACGGCAAACACGACGAAGCGATGATGGAAGCGATTCTAGACTTGAGTATGGAGACGGGCGAGATGCAGGTGGTCATCTCAGCCTTGCAACGAGTAAGAGAAAGGATTCGGGAAGTGTCGGAGACGCACCGGCCGCTCTTCAGTGGAGAGCATTTCCTCACGGGTAAGGAGGTTTGCGAACGGCTCTACATCAGCCCTCGCACCTTGCAGGACTATCGCGATCGAAAGATCATTCCCTACACGCAGTTTGCCGGTAAGATCCTCTACAAGATTTCGGATCTCGAAAGGATACTAGAGGGGAATTACAAGGGAGGGCGGGAAACGGTAAGACGCTAAAGGCGCATAATTGAATTGAAAACGGCACTTGGAATATCTACATAGTGTTTTGAGAAGCAGTTTTGAATTTATCTGTGGACTTTTTAAGGAGAATATGACAGAAAGTGAGGTACAGCATGGCTTCTGCGGACTCACTACATCGTTCTTAATTGATCGTCATTCTCCTGTAGTTTTCTATCCAAGAGAACGTTCTTTCTACGATCCATCTTAAGAGGAGAACAACAAACTTATGTGTGTCCTCTTTCGGGCGAAGTATTGAGACCATTGCGCAAGCCCATCTCTTCACAGCTTGCACTTTCCTCCACCGAACTCCGGAGTCTTTAGGCTGAGAAGTGAGATGCCTGTCTCTCCCCCTTGCCCCCTTTCGGGAGGATCATCCTTCCGAGAGGGGGCTTTTCGGGGCTATTTGATGCTCTGGAGCACAAGAAGCCCAGGCATACGCTTGAGATTGTATGCCATAGCTTCCAAGATATTCTGTGTATGCGTTCGCTCAAGCCCTCGGTAGCGACATCGCCCTCCTGAAAACCACCTTCGAATACTCCCGAAGGTACGCTCTATCAGTGCATTTTGCTGATGGCGTTATTCAGTTCACGTTGTCGCTCTGTGAGCTTCATCCCCTTCTGCGCCTTGAGCATAATTCCATCAATCAAGCCGCGCTCAAGGAGACAAGCCGAGTTCTTCTCGGCTACAATAACCTTTATCGGCAAGGACACTAACGCCCTGCGTAAGCTCAGCCTTCTCTATCAGCTCGGGCAATACCACCGTATCGGCACAATTGGCTGGCGTGGTAATTATGCTCTCCACCAACCCTTGCCCATCGGTCAGCACGTGCTTTTTGTACCCGTAGCGATATTGCCTGCCTTTGCGCACCCAACGAGCTTCCGTATCGACCCCTGGTTTGCGACTTTTCAACTCATACTGATAAGCCTGCTCTTGGGCTTGCTCTTCTTCGGTGCGCAAGTCCTCTCGGTCGTCTGCCACTTCGATGAGGATACTTCCATCGGGAGCGTTCGGGCTATCCACAATGCTCGCATCCACGATAGCCCCTTGGTCAATACGGCTAATCCCGTGCTTCTTGAACTGCTTATTCAGCTCCTTAAGGAGCTTGTCCATAATCCCCAAGCGTGTCAGTTCAGCGCGAAAGCGACAGATGGTGCTGTGGTCTGGAGCTGGAAGGCCCATATCCAAGAGGAGGAATTCGCTCAAAGAGGATGGAGTCGTTGATCCGTTCTTCGACTTCGTAATCACTCAGGCCGTACCATGTCTGAAGCAGTAGGATCTTGAACATCATCAAGGCATCATAGGCTGGATTGCCTGTGGCGTTCTGGGTCTTTGTATACTTCTTGTTGAGTAGTGTGCGAATACCTCGCCAGTCAACGCAAGCGCTGATCTGTCGAAGGAACGAGTGCTTCATGCGGTCGCGACGCACCTGCGTATAAACTTGCAGGAAGCTCGGAGCGGATTCGGTTTGTTTGGTAGGCATAGCTATACGACTGTTTTGGTTATGAAGATACTACATATCAGTGATATACGAAGCAACCACAACCCTGTATACCTTTGAAATACCGTGCAATGGTCTCCTTAATACGAGTGTAGCCAAGACAGCCAGTGCAACACCGTCTATCAGCATTCCGACAAAAGGTGCATAATGGAAACGGCAATCAGGGTCGGGACATTCCATAACCCAAGAATAAATGCAAAAGCCGATGACGCAACCTAATACGCCGCTTCCGCAGATAAGAATCCTGCGCCGTCTTCCGGTACGTGCCCGATATGTCTCCTTTTCATTATGCTCCTTTCCTTGCTCTTCCTTTTTCCGCTTCTTCATTTTCCAACGCAGAGAAAATCATTTCATCCACTTATGTTTGCCGGCAAGACAAGGAAGACCCGTACCTGCCGCGATACGCAAGCAAGGGCTTCCTTGTCCTACACTATGATAGCATTCAATCGTGCGATTTCGGCTTTTTGCGTTTCTCCCGGTCGGGATGTGCGAAAAAACTCTTCACCCGTTACCAACGCAAAGGCTAGGAACACCAAGAGACAAATCACCAGATTGACATAGGTTATGACGCATGTCGGGTCTTCACACCGGTAAATGAAGTGCCAGACGGCAAAGCCGGCGACCAGACCTGCGGCAAGGCTTACGATGATGCTGATTTAGAAAGGTTGAACATCTTGTAGCGATGTTGCCGTCGTCTTCCCAATCTACGTTCGTTATGCCTGTTCATAGATGTCCGTTGCTATAATCAGTGTTCGCCGTGGTCGGCGGACATGGAAGCGAGGTAAAATGCTTTGCCTGTCACCACTGTGGCGTCCGCATCCACGGGGTTCACGAAATCAACCTGCGTATATCCCAGCTCGCCGGCTCCCGTTATGACTTCCACGCGCTTGAAATGCAGCGTTTGCTCCTTTCCGTCCGCCTGCCTGCCATCGAGGACGAAAACGAACTTCTTGCCTTCCGCACTGACTATGGCACCGTCAGGCAGAGCCGTGACCTCCTTCTTGCCCGTATGTATCAGTCCGGTGATGTACATTCCGGCAATCAGCCTGTCGGCGTTGCCTCCGGTAATCTGGGCATGTACGGCGATGGCCTTGGTCTCCGGGTTCATGGAGCGGTTCACCAAAGACACCTTGCCTTTGACGCGCGCCTCCGGGCTGTTCGTGATGACGAAATCCACGTCCTGCCCGACCTCGACCTGGCTTATGTTGCGCTCGAACACATTGAGGCTGGCATAGACGGCCGAATTGTCGGCTATCTGCATCAGCGGAGTGGTGGTGTCCACGTAAGTGCCGGTGTTCACACTTACCTTGCCTACCACACCCGGAATAGTCGTGCGCACGGGGACTTGCAAGACTATCTTCCCCGCTGCCACTTGTTCCGGACTGATGCCGATTTGCACCAACTGGTGATACAATCCCGTCAGGCGTGCCTGTGCGGTCGCGTATGCCGCTTCCGCTTGCTGGAGCGTCTTTTCCACTCCGGCTCCCTGCGCGGACAGCGTTCGTTGCCTCTGCTGTTCCAGCTGGGCCGTCTCCTTTTCTTTTGCAGCCACAAGGTAGTTCTTCTGCATCTCCACAATCTCCGTGTTCTCGATGTAGGCCACCGTCTGTCCGGCTTTTACCTGCTGCCCCTCTATGACACTTATCTTGCGGACGATGCCGCCGATGAGCGACATGACATCCGCCTTGTCCTGCGGATTTAGCTTCAGCTCCCCGTTGACGCGAATTACGCTGCCGAGTTCCTTTTTCTCCACTTTGCCCAGCGTGATGCCCACGGTGCTTATCTGCGTCTGCGTCAGTTCCACCTCTTCCGTATGCTGTTCTTCCGTCTCCTTAGTCTGGTTTTCTACGTTCTTGTTCCCGGAGCATGACGCAAGGATGACGAGTGCGCCTGCCATGATTGTCATATAAATCGTTTTCATTTGTTTCCTTTTATGTAATTCAACATGATGATTGCCTGATTGTAGTCGTTGACGGCATCGGCATACCGCAACTGCACGTCGAGTGCTGTCTGCTGGTTCTGGATATATTCCACATACCCGATTTCCCCGTTCTCGTAGGACACCTGCGAGAGGCGGCCCATGCGCTCGCCCTGTCCGTTTCCCTGCGCGGTGTAATAGTCCAGCACCTTCTGCGCACGGAAAAGCTCGTTCAGTCCGTCACGGTATTCCTTGTCCATACGTTGCTTCGCCTGCCGGCGGCTGATTTCCGCCAGTTCCACGTCGCGCCGGGCGGCCTTTACCTTCGCATTCTGACCGCCCCAGAACAGGGGTATGCTCACGCCTACCTCGAAGCCCATGAAATTTCCCTTGTCAAACCTGCTGCGCTCGATGTCGTAAGGATTGAAGCCCTTGATGAGCAGCTGCCCTGTCAAGCCTATGCTCAGTCCCGGCATATACCCTTGTTTGGCAAGGCTGAGGTTACGCTCGGATGCCGTTATCCGTGCGGCATACATTCCGCCCAAAGGCGTTTGCTCGAAGGAAACGGATGCCTCCGGCATTTCCTGTCGTATGACGGGAAGCGAAACGTCCGCCGGAACGACCACGGTGTCCGTGTTCAGCAGTTGCCGGAAAGCAAGCATCGCCGACCGGTAAGACTTTTCAGCCTTTTCCATCTCGATGCGGTTCTCGTTGCGAATACGCTCTGCGTTTATCAGTTCCAGATTGCCTGCCTCCCCCGCCTTGAACCGTGCCGAGGCAAGGCTGACGAACCTGTCGTACACACTGTCTTGCGCCTGCAAGATTTCGATGGTACGGCGGTCATGGAGCAGTGTGTAATAGTATGCGCTTACGTCCCTTACCACCTCGTTGCGTGTCACCGCCAGACTGCTCTGCGCCGCCGCCGTTTCCGCTTTCAGGTACTTGCGCCGTGCGGCGTAAACAGTGGGGAACTCGAACGACTGGCTTACCGTTATGCCGTTGTCGGGACTACCCCCTGATGTGGGGTCCTGACTGAGCGTGACGGATGTCTTCTCCATGTCGAACGCCGTGCCTTGCAAGTCGCGGGCTTTGCCTACGGAGACTGTCCCGGCTTTCATGTCCAGATTGTTGTCCAATGCCATGTCGATGCACTCCTGCAACGTCATGGTCTTTTCCTGTGCAGGTGACGACAGCGGCAGTGCGCCGATACATACAGTTAAAATGATATACTTGAATGTTTTCATGCTTCCTTACGATTTTCTCTTGTGAATGTCTTATATATTGACGGCAATACAATGAGTGTCAGGATGGTGGCAGTGAGCAGTCCGCCGATGACCACAGTCGCGAGGGGACGCTGCACTTCGGCTCCGTCGCCCGTGGAGAGTGCCATAGGCATGAAGCCGAGCGATGCCACCAGTGCCGTCATGATGACCGGGCGCAGCCGCAGCATACATCCCTCGACAATCCGTTTCCGCACATCCGTCATTCCTTCCTTCTCGAACGTGTTGAACTGTCCGATAAGCACGATGCCGTTGAGTACCGCCACGCCGAACAGCGCGATGAATCCCACACTGGCAGAAATGCTGAACGGCATATCGCGCAGCCACAATGCCCACACGCCGCCGATGGCGGACAGCGGTATGGCGGAGAACACGAACAGTGTCTCGCGCACATTCTTCAGTGTGGCATACAGCAGGCAGAGGATGACCAGCAGGGCAAGCGGCACGGCGAGCATGAGCCGCCCTGTGGCTTCCTGAAGGTTCTGGAACTGTCCGCCGTATGTGTAATAATAGCCCGCCGGGAGCTTCAGTTCCTTGTCGAGAATGCCTTGGATTTCCTCTACGGTGCTTTGCACGTCACGCCCACGCACGTTGAACCCTACGTATATGCGCCGCAGCCCGTCCTCGTGCGTGATTTGCGCCGGAGCGTCCTCGAAGCTGATTTCGGCAACCTGTCGCAACGGCAGCGTCCCGCCGTCGGGCAGTGGCAGATAGAGACCTTCCAATGCCGCGAGGTCGTTGCGCAGGTCATTGTCCATCCGCACCACCATGTCAAAGCGGCGGTCTTCCTCGAACACGTAGCCTGTGCGACGGCCTGCGAAAGCCGCCTCAAGTACTCTGTTGGCGGTGGCTATGGAGATGCCGTATTTCGCCAGACGGTCTCGGTCATACTTCACCTGTATCTGCGGCAGTCCCTGCACCTTCTCCACGAACGGTTCAGACACGCCGTCCACATCCTTGATGAGCGATGCCACCTTTTTCGCTGAAGATTCCAGCGCGTCGAGGTCGTTGCCGTATATCTTTATCGCCACATCCTGCTTGATGCCCGTAATCAGATCGTTGTTGCGCATCTGTATGGGCTGTGTCATCTCTACCTCCATGCCGGGAATGACGCTCAGGGCTTCCTCCATCTTCTCCATCAGCTCGTCCTTGGTCTTTGCCGATGTCCATTGGGCTTTCGGAATCAAGGATATGAGCATGTCGGCACGCTCCACGGGCATGGGGTCGGTGGGGATCTCGGAGCTTCCTATGCGCGTCACCGCCTGTTTCACCTCCGGGAACTGCGCCTTCAGTATCTTCTCCGCCTGCATGGTGCTTTCCACCATCTGCGAGAGCGACGTGCCCTGCGCCATGCTTATCTCGGCGACGAAGTCCCCCTCCTCAAGGCTGGGGATGAACTCTCCGCCCAACCTGTTGAAGACAAGCAGACTGATTGCGAACAGCACGACCATCGAGGCTATCAGCGTCTTGCTCCAATTGAGGCTTTTCGTGATGACGGGCAGATACCATCCCCTCAGCTTCTCAATGAGGCGGTCGGACAGGTTGCGCTTGTGCGTGCTTTCCTTGCTGAGGAACAACGCGCTTGCCATCGGCACATACGTGAGCGACAGGATGAACGCGCCGAGTATGGCGAAGAAGATGGTCATCGCCATGGGGCGGAACATCTTCCCCTCAATCCCCGCCAGCGTGAGTAAGGGCAGATAGACCGTCATGATGATGATTTCGCCGAATGCCGCGCTCTTGCGGATTTTGGACGCGGAGAGATACACCTCGTCGTCCATCTGCGCCTGCGTGAGACTTGCGCCCCGGTACTTGTCCCTGCTGATGCCTATGTGGTGGCACACGGCTTCCACGATGATGACCGCACCATCGACGATAAGCCCGAAGTCTATCGCACCGAGGCTCATCAGGTTTCCGCTCACGCCGAAGAGCTTCATCATGCCGAATGCGAACAGCATGGACAGTGGGATTACGGAGGCTACCACAAGTCCTGCGCGGTAGTTGCCGAGGAACAGTACGAGGATAAAGACCACAATCAGCCCTCCCTCTATCAGGTTGCGAGTGATGGTACCCGTCACGCGGTCCACTAATTGCGTGCGGTCGATGAACGGTTCGATGGCCACGCCTTCGGGCAGGCTTTTCTGTATCTGCGCCATGCGTTTCTTCACATTCTTTATCACCTGCTGGAAATTCTCACCTTTGAGCATCAGCGTGATGCCGGCCACGACCTCGCCCTCTCCGTTCCTTGTCACGGCTCCATAGCGGGTGGCATATCCGAACTGCACGTTTGCCACATCCCTTACGAGTATCGGCGTCCCGCCAATAGTCTTCACGGGTATCTTCCCTATGTCCTCCAACGATGTGGTGAGGCCTATGCCACGGATGAAATACTGGCTGCTGTTCTTCTCTATGTAGCTGCCGCCGGTGTTCTCGTTGCCCGCTTCGAGGGCGTCATACACGTCCGCCACGGTCAGCCCTGATGCGTTCAGCCGGTCGGCGTCAATCGCCACCTCGTACTGCTTCACGTATCCGCCCCATCCGCTCACTTCGGCTATGCCCTCCGTGCCGGACAGCTGCTTGCGCACAATCCAGTCCTGCATCGTGCGCAGGTCGGTAAGGCTGTACTTGTCCTCGTAGCCTTTTTCCGCGCGTATGGTGTAATGGTAGATTTCGCCAAGCCCGGTCGTCACGGGGGCAAGCCCCACCGTGCCTTTGCCTTGCGGCAGCACCTCCTCGGCTTCCTTCAATTGTTGGCTCACCTGCTGCCGCGCCCAATACACATCGGCGGCATCGTCGAAGACAAGCGTGATGACCGATAGTCCGCTGCGGCTGATGCTCCGCCGCTCCGTCACTCTCGGTATGTTTGCGAGCGCCATCTCCACGGGAGTGGTGATGAACTGCTCCACCTCCTGCGCCCCCAACGACGGGGCCTGCGTGATTACCTGCACCTGATTGTTGGTGATGTCAGGCGTGGAGTCAAACGGCAACTGTGACAGCGACCACCCTCCCCATATGATGAGGGCTACCGTCAGTATGCCTATTGTGAGTTTGTTCTCTATTGAGAATTTTATCAGTTTCTGAAGCATATTCCATTCTAAATTAAAAATCATATTTGACTGAAAGTCCTCCCTGTTGCCCGTTGTAATAAGGATAGAAGGAGATGCCGGAGACTTTCTCCTTCTTTTTGGACAATTTGCGTTGCACGGACGGGTACAGCCTGTATGCGAGTTTTGTTCATAACATTCCCAAACCTGCGCCGAAAACGACATCCCAGACCCAATGCTTGTTGTTCCACGCCCTTAACGCCCCTGTTCCGGCGGCTATCACATATCCGCCGATGCCATACCAAGGCGACACGTCTTTGTATTCCTGCCACAGGAACTCCGCTCCCATAAAGGCTGCGGCTGTATGTCCCGACGGGAACGAATTTCTCCCGGATTTGTCAGGGCGTTGCTCGCGCACCGTGTATTTCAGCTCGTTGACTGTCACTGCGGTAAACAGGCTCGCCATAACCAATATGACAGTCCTGTCCTTGAAGCCGTGCCGTCCTTTGCCCCCGGCAAGATTCAGGACATAGACACTTGCAGCCGGAACATACTGCGTATAGTCGTCAATCCTGAACTTTGCAGGTTTGTGGGTGATGACCTCGTGACCTATGCTATAGTTCAGCATCCTGTTCCCGTGCATCATCGCGGCTTCGAATATGCCGTATGCCACCAGCGAGGCCGGAACTATCAGCTGCTTTACTGAAAGTTGCGACGCGCCGGTGTCGTGCAACAGGCTATCTGTCGGTTGTAAATCGTCCTTATCCTTTACATCATAGGCATACAACAACAGAGGAAAGACCAATGCAACAGGCACTAAGGCTCTCTTTGTTAACATTTTTGTTGTATTACGTTTCACGCTCCCTTACACGAAGGGAACGGATGATGTATGAAAAAAAAGGGAAATAGGGTATGCGGAAAGGCATACCGCACCTCATGGATTTATAAGAGGTGTCAGAAATATGGGGAGGTGCCCGCAGGGCATTGGTCCGGGTCAGTTCCGCCGATTGGTAGATGGCGATGCCTTCCCATTCGCATGGAATCTTCTTTTCCGGAAACAGTTCGGCAATTGCCATCCTGCATATCGCACAGACAAATGCCGGAATTATCTTATAGGAAGTATTGTTGTGTGCATCGGATTTGGATATGAACAATCCGCCATTCTCTATGCACGCCGTGCCGTCATCGTTGTGGCCTGTATGTTCGTCATTATCCGTGTTGTCGCTGTCACAGTGTTCCACAACCGTACATAGCGCTTTATCGTGGTGATGATGCGGAATGAATGGCACGGCAAGCAACATGATTGCCGCCAACGCCACTATCGCTATGTACACTTGTCTTTTCATCTCTTTGTTGACAGTAAAACTGCTTTTCGGGTGCAAATACACGCTTTTACTTTTGCAACCCGGTTGCAAAGATGGAGTTATTATTGTTTTAACACATTGCTGACACGTATGCTCCTTAACGCATTGAGTATGGCAAGTATGGTAACACCTACATCGGCAAACACGGCAGCCCACATGTTGACAACGCCCAACGCTCCCAACAGCAACATCAGGAGTTTGATGCCGATGGCGAATACGATGTTCTGTTTTACTATGCTTAACGTCTTGCGCGCTATCATCATGCCTTCGACGATATTCATGGGATTATCATTCATCAATACGATGTCGGCGGCTTCAATGGCGGCGTCACTGCCGACAGCACCCATGGCAATGCCTATGTCAGCAAGTTTGATGACCGGAGCATCGTTGATGCCGTCGCCGACAAAAGCGATGGGAGACCGGGCATGTTCTTTACACAGTGCCTCGACAAACCTCACCTTGTCTATCGGCAGCAGTTCGGCATGGAACTCATCTATGTTCACTTTTCCGGCAATATCTTTGGCCACATCACTGCGGTCACCCGTAAGCATGATTGTTTTTCCAACTCCGGAGGCTTTCAGCCTTGCGATAGTCTCGACGGATTGCGGCTTTAAGGTATCGGAAACGACGATATGTCCCATATAAACGCTGTCTACGGCGACATTGACAATGGTACCTGTCTTTTTGCATGACCGGGGTGTCACACCGGCACGCGACATAAGTTTTTCGTTTCCGGCATAAACCTTGCGATTGTCGATCATTGCTACGATTCCTTCGCCTGCAATGTTCTCATAACCGGTCACTCTTGTTTTGTCCAATGGCAGATTGCAGGCATCCCGTATCGATGCCGACAAGGGATGGTCGGAAAAACTTTCCGCCAATGCAGCCAATTCTATAAGCTCATGTTCCGACAACATTTGGGAATGTGTAGCAGTGACCGAGAAATTGCCTCTTGTCAGAGTCCCGGTCTTGTCGAACACGACTGTTTTTATATGCGCCATCATTTCCAGATAGTTGGAGCCTTTTACAAGGATGCCCTTTCTTGATGCTCCGCCTATTCCAGCAAAGAACGTCAGCGGGACGGACACGACCAGTGCGCAGGGGCAGGAAATCACCAGGAAAATCAGGGAACGGTTTAACCAGACAAGCCATTCGCCGCCCGCAATTAGCGGAGGAACCAAGGCGAGCAATGCAGCCACAGCCACGACAGCAGGTGTATAATAGTGCGCGAAACGGGTTATGAACTTTTCACTCTTCGCCTTGCCAGTATCCGCGTTTTCTACCAAATCGAGGATTTTCGCGACAGTCGATTCTCCAAATGTCCCCGATGTGCGGATATGCAGAACACCTGTGAGATTCAGGCTTCCGCTGATAACGGTATCGCCTTCGGAAACCTCACGCGGAAGGCTTTCACCTGTCAACGCCGCCGTGTCGAGAGTCGTACTTCCGGAGATTATCTTTCCGTCCAATGGTATTTTCTCTCCCGGTTTTACTACTATGATACTGCCGACCGGGACATCCGATGGAGACACCCGTGTTAGATTTCCCTCTTTCTCAATATTGGCATAATCCGGACGGATATCCATCAATGCCGCAATCGAAGCCCTGCTCCGTTCCACCGCTATATCGGAGAAAAGTTCCCCAATCTGATAGAACATCATCACTGCCACCGCTTCGGGGTATTCACCGATGGCAAATGCTCCGACGGTCGCAATAGTCATGAGGAAATTCTCATCGAAAAACTGACCTTTGCACAAATTGCGCAAGGCTGCATAAACTATGTCCGCACCGATTATGACATAGGCGATGGCGCATAATCCGATGTGAATCTCTTCCGGAATAGCCGGAATATATGCCGCCATTAGCAAAACGATGCTCGTAATGATGCGTATCACTTTGATTTTTTGTTCTTTTTTCACGACTAATCATTTAATACGCTGCAAAAGTACGGTATAAGAACTGCAACCGAGTTGCAAAGTCAGTCGTGTCTCTTGTTTCGGCAATCAGGGCAAAGACCTTTTAATAAATAATCGACACTATGCAACTCAAATCCTTTCGGATAATGCACCATCGGAATATAGGTATGGTCGAGACAGTATGTCTTATGGCAACTCTCACAGTAGAAATGACAATGCAGTTCATCGACTCTGCACACATGATCATTGCGGCATAAGCAGTATTTTGTCGAGCCGCTTCCGTCTTCTATCTTATGGACAAGATGGTGTTGCGCAAAGAGCGACAAAGTTCTGAACAGTGTGGATTTATCCACGCTGTCCAATGTGTTTTCCAAGTCTGTCAGGCTGAACGTGTCATGAAGCTCATACATGGCACGAAATACGATGATTCGAACAGCCGTTGGCCGAATACCATAGTCATTCAGATATTTTGGAATATTAATTTTACCGGACAACATAATATGTTTCAGTTAATACATCATGCGTTTCGTGTAAATATCCATTACTGTTGTCGTGTACGCAAAGAATCATGTATTTATTGCAGTACACAAATCTATTCCACGTAAAGTGTGGAATGCACAAAAATAGGCATTATTTTCGCGTAAAGAGTTTTCTCAACTATCATAATGATATTATATTTAATTTTCATCTTGTGTATTTTGTGTATAGTTTAGAAACAAGTTGTGCTATTGTCGGATTCACTTTCATCGTGGCCAGATTGAGATATAGCCCATGATACTCTATCATGCCGTGGCGGAACATCTTCCAAAGGCTGTTGCATCCGAGTTGCGTCAGCGTGGAGTTGATGAACAGAGCCTGTCTCTCCAACGCTTCGGCATGGGAGCAGATTGAACCGGAATCTTCCTCCTTGACTTCCCTTTTGATTGTAATTGAAAGTAAGTTGTCTAAACGGTTAAAAAGCCATATCAATCGATTAAATGATTTGACATGGCTTTTTATTGCTTATAATTTCAGCCCTTTCGGTCGATTCTCATCTTTTGCATACAATCCCGGTCGCCCGATAACGATATAGTCGTCGATGAAATTTCCCGACGGACTGCGTATCTGCGGTGCTTCTTCGGTGTGTTGTGATGGTACGTTTTGTACACCTTCCGTAACCGGCTTGACTTCCAGCCCGTTTTTCTCCTTTTCTGCGACCTCCGGCGTAGGCGGAGCAAGCTCCAGCTGTATCTTCCGGTCAAGCGCGGCAAGTTCGGACTTCAACTGTTTCAGCTCGTCCTCCTTCTTCCACACCTTGCCCGCTATCTCCTGCAACTGCGGTATCTCGCGCTCCAGCACCTCGTTCTTCGCCTTGTACTGGTCGATGGTGGAGGGTATCTTCTCCAGCGCGTTCAGGAAGTTGCGTGCGGCGGCTACCGGGTCAGCCATCGCCAAATGCCCGTTGTTGTAGGTGTACTTGTAGTTGCCCTCCACCACGAAGCGGTTGTCGGTAAACTCCAGCCCCTCTTTGAGTATCCTCTCGCTGACCACCTTTATCGGGAAACCGTAAAGCTCCCCGACAGCCGTGTACTGTCCGCCCGTCACGGTGTTCTTGGCGATTTCCTGCAAACGCTTTCCGATGACCTTCTTATCGGACGCGAGTTGGAGTCGCTTCTAACTCTGAACTTCCGCGTACTCAATTCGCTATCCATTTTTGATTGACTATACAAGGGAGGTGGAAGCGGTAATCCGACAAGAAGGGGGGGGAGAAAAATAGGACCTCTTCGCATAAACAAATGCACAGATGCCTGAATGTACTTTCGCACACCCCATTCCTCCTCTTAGCTTTTCTACCTATTCGGTTAATTCATACGATTTATTATAGTGCTGAAAACTTTCTCCTTCCGAACCCCAAGCGAGGCTCGGAAGAGAGAAAGGAAACCCATCAAAGGGCTCTCAACTCACCTTATCGACACTCTAAAAAAATGACTCCGAAAAGGAATGAGGAGGGTATGTAGATTGTGCAGAGCCCTCTCGTATCGTGTTATGTAGTTGGGAAGGTAGCATAAAGGATTTCGGGCTTCTACAACATTCTAACTTCTATTTTGTCAATCTGTTAGGCCCCGTTGTAGTTGCGTAGTAAGATCTATTCGGTGAAAGGGAAAAAGGCATGTTAGGGTGGCCGTATAGGGATCACTCTGAAGCCGCTTGTTGCTTCCGGATCAGCTTGTCCATGTCTTCTGAGATCTTTTTGTCCGTCACCTGCGCATAGATCTGCGTGCTGGATATAGACGCGTGCTCCATCATTTTGGCGATGCTTTCTATCGGAATGCCGGCGCTGAGTGACAACGTCCCGAACGTATGACGAGCCATGTGGAAAATATCATCCATTTGAGGAATTGGAAGAACATAGAGAATAAACCGGTAACAGGTTGTGAATTAGTCGATTTTCTATATTTTGCGAGTGTGGCAGAAAAGCAATCCGGCATGGAATATTGAATCCTTTCGGTTACCAAACCGTTATCCGTTGGTTTCCCCAATAAAGAGAGGTAACGAAAAAAAGGAGAGATTTCTATGGAGAGGTTTCTATCTCACTGTTCCGCAATGTTCTGCTTATCAAAAAAGTGATTTAACGACGGGTTATTTTGCCCATAAAATTAAAACATATGAAAATAGAGAAATTCAAGGTGTTGCTTTACCTCAAAAAGAGCCGATTGGACAAGTCGGGCAAAGCCCCCCATCATGGGACGTATCACCGTCAATCGTTCGATGGTGCAGTTCAGTTGCAAAATCTCCTGTACGCCCGATTTATGGAATCCTCGTGAAAGCCGTCTGAAAGGCAAGAGCCATGAAGCCGTGGAGACTAATGCGAAGCTGGACAAGCTGATGCTCTCCATCCACACGGCATTCGACACGCTTGTGGGAAGAAACGTGGATTTCGATGCGGAAGCTGTCAAGAACCTGTTTCAGGGAAGCTTCGAAACACAGATGCCCCTGTTGGGAATGACGGACATCGTCTGTGAGGAACTGAGGAAGCGTATCGGGATAGACCGGGCAAAAGGAACCTACCCTGCCTATATCTATACCCGGAGAACCTTGGCAGAGTTCATCGAAAAGGAGTTTCGCACCAAAGACGTTGCTTTCGGTCAGATGACGGAGCAGTTTATCCACGATTACCAGAGTTTCATCTTGGACGAGAAAGGACTTGCCATAGATACCTGCCGGCACTATCTGGCTATCGTCAAGAAAGTATGCCGAAAAGCCTATAAGGAGGGACATGCCGACAGATGCTTCTTCGCCCACTTCAGTCTTCCCCAACCAAAGGAAAAAACGCCGAAAGCCCTAAGCCGAGAATCCTTCGAGAAAATCCGTGACTTGGTAATCCCCGAACATCGCGCCTCCCATATCTTGGCAAGAGATCTCTTTCTCTTTGCCTGCTATACGGGAACAGCCTACGCCGATGCCGTTTCCGTTACACGTGACAATCTGTTCACGGATGACAATGGCGGGCTGTGGCTTAAATACCGCCGCAAGAAAAACGAGCTTCGTGCCTGTGTCAAGCTGCTGCCCGAAGCCCTTGCCTTGATAGAGAAATACAGGGATGACGACCGTCAGACTCTCTTACCGATGTTGCACTATCCCAATATGCGCCGCCTCATGAAATGTCTGGCTGTCCTTGCCGACATCAAGGAAGACCTGACCTACCATGCCGGCAGGCACTCGTTTGCATCGCTGATTACCTTGGAAGCCGGCGTTCCTATCGAGACCATCTGCAAGATGCTGGGGCATTCCAACCTGCAAACTACTCAGGTGTATGCGAAGGTTACGCCCAAGAAGCTTTTCGAGGATATGGACAAATACATCGAAGCGACAAAGGATTTGAAACTCATATTATAAACACCCCATAGATAACAAACGAATTATGCGTAACACATTTTCTTTATTGTTATACATCAACCGAAGCAAAGTCCGCGCAGACGGCACGACCGCCGTACTCTGCCGAATCTCCATTGACGGGAAAAGTACGGCGATAACCACCGGCATCTCCTGCAATCCCAAACAGTGGAATGCCAAAAAGGCGGAGATCGTAGAGGTGCGGACGAACAATCGCCTGAAAGGGTTCCGCAAGCATGCGGAGCAGCTCTATGATGAAATGCTCAAAGAGCAGGGTGTGGTCAGTGCCGAACTATTGAAAAACAAAATTGCAGGTCATGCGGTCATTCCTACCCATCTGCTCAAAATGGGAGAAAGGGAACGGGAACGCCTTGCCGTCCGCTCCAAGGAAATCGACTCCACTTCGGCTTACAGAAGCTCACGGTATTACCAGAGCTATATCCGTGAGTTCTTGGACTCGAAAGGTAAGACGGATATTGCCTTTTCGGATATCACCGAAGAATTCGGACGGGAATACAAGGTCTACCTGAAGCGATATAAGAACTTCGGGGCATTGCAGACCAACCATTGCCTTTGTTGGCTGAACAGACTGATGTATCTTGCCGTAGACCATGAGATTATCCGTGCCAATCCTTTGGAAGAGTTGGAGTATGAGAAGAAACCACCCTCCAAGCGGATGCACATCAGCAGGACTGAACTGAAACAACTGATGGAGCTGAAACTGCCCGTCAATGCCCCTTTGAAGGAATTGGCTCGCAGGGCTTTTATCTTCTCCTGTTTTACGGGACTTGCCTATGTAGATACCCAACTGCTGTATCCACACCATATCGGGCGGACTGCAGACGATAGAAGATACATTCGCATCAACCGTAAGAAGACAAAAGTAGAGTCATTCATTCCCCTGCATCCGATAGCGGAGCAGATACTTGATTTGTACAATATGACCGATGATACGCAGCCGGTCTTCCCTTTGCCAAGCAGAGACATGATGTGGTTTGAGATACACGAACTCGGTGTCATCATCGGGCGGAAGGAGAACCTGTCCTACCATCAAGCCCGGCACAGCTTCGGCTCGTTTTTGATTTCCGAGGGGATTTGTACGGAGAGCATTGCCAAGATGATGGGGCACGCCTCCATCACCAGCACGCAGACCTATGCGAAGATTTCGGAGAAGAAGATTGCGGAGGATATGGATAGGTTAATCGAAAGAAGAAAAAGCAATGAATATTGAATTAGTATGAAAACAGAAATCATAACCATCAGTGAGAATGGAAATATACACATCCCGACTGCTCCCGTTTGGATGTTGGTTTGCGAGATTACCGACCTGTTCGGTGTTTTACAGAACTAACTCTGTAATCTTCTCATCATGTTCAGAAAAGATGTTTTCTATGAGAATATAAAGACACTATGCTTTTCCATAAGGATAGTTTGGTGAAACTATGCGATATAGATGTTTCTGTTTAATTGTTTTTATCTAACTGTTG
>ERZ773035.1336-NODE-1336-length-17985-cov-9.393642_pt1 | contig 17985 bp, 13 predicted proteins | sample MGYA00511487_ERZ773035 | MGnify/ENA primary metagenome ERZ773035 (study PRJEB29015, sample SAMEA2737985) | human oral metagenome | biome: human oral; feature: human-associated habitat; material: dental | place: China | collected 2024 ...
CTGTGTCGACAAATCCTCCACATAGCCCTTGCTATGCGTCCGGTTTGTCTCCTTGGCAGGACAAAAAATCTGCACCAATACGACGGACTTCATTTTATCAGCGATTCCTTAATAGCTAATCGGCAGGGGCTGTGCCATTGCCTCTTTCAGCACGCCCTTCTCCTCGTCCGTCAGCGGATACTCCGAGGAGCCGTTCTTGATCGGCTTGATGTAGCTGCGCGAGTCCGCACGCGCGAAGATGCTTGAAAAGATGACGCCGTCGTTGTTCGCGTCGAGCATGGCGACGGCGTAGCTGAGGTCTCCGCCCATGTCCTCGAAGGCACGGAAGCGCACCATGGCCGTGCGTACGAGGGATTTACGGATAAACTGCCGAATGAGTTCGTTTTCCTCAAGAATGCGTGCATTCGTCGCCGCGACCTGCTCCACCTCGTCGATGTGCTGGATCAGCATCCCCTCAAGATCCTCGGTCTCCGAGCCGCGCATCATCTCCTGGTAGCGCGCGCGCATCGTCGAGAGGCGCACCATGGTATAGACAACAAGAATCAATAAAATCAGTATCAGCAGCATCGACGTCAGCAGGAGTGGTGTCGCGTGGGCTGCAACATAGTTAACGAGATTGTTCAGAAACAATGCTTTCTTCCCTTCTTCCCTACGTTTCTTGCAGATTCACACCGTAAAGTTCTGCGTGGAAATGGCGCGCAGCGCCGCGCGCTTGTCCTCCTTTTCTGCGCCCTCGCCGGTGAGGAGTCCCATGAGGCGTTCGAGATCGTCCACGGAGAAGTAGCTGATCTCAAGGCGTCCCTTGCCCTGCTCACGCCCTTCCTGTATGCGCACCTTCGTCCCGAGCCTCTGGGTCAGCCGCTCCTCTGCGTCGCGCATGAAGATGTCCGGTGTGCGCTCTTTCGGCGCGGTCTGCGCCGTCTTTTTGAGGGCGTTTGGATCCTTGCTGAGCCGTTTGACGAGTGCCTCCGCCCCGCGTGCCGAGAGTTCATGCTCCTGGATGTACTCCGCCGCCTCGCGTTGGAGCGTTGTACTCTCAATGGCGAGGAGGGGGCGCACCTGCCCCATGGTGAGGACACCGTTCGCGATGAATGCCTGTACCTCCTCCGCAAGCCGCAGGAGGCGGACACAGTTCGCGATTGCCGAGCGACTGCGTGCGACGCGCCGTGCAAGCTCCTCCTGCGAGAGGCGGAATTCGGTCAGCAGCCGCCGGTATGCGTGCGCCTCCTCGATGGGATTCAGCTCCTCGCGCTGGATGTTCTCGATGAGCGCCATCTCCGCCATCTCGGCATCCGATGCCGTGCGAAAGACGGCGGGCACGGTCGAAAGTCCTGCGAGCTTTGCGGCACGCAGGCGACGCTCCCCCGCAATGAGTTCATAGCGCCCTGCGCCAGTCGCGCGGACGGAGAGGGGCTGAAGAATGCCGTGGAGCACAATGGACTCACGCAGTTCCTCCAGTGCCGCCTCGTCGAACTCACGCCGCGGCTGAAAGGGATTCGGTGCAATCGCCTCTACGGGGAGTTCGGCGGGTGTTCCGGGCTGCGGTGCGGGCGGGGCGGTGGTCGACACTGCCCTTGCTGCGGACGCCTCTGCCGATGCTGCACCTGTCACGATGACGTTTTTCCCAAGCCCCAATGCGCCAAGGCCGCGTCCCAAGCCGCCTGTCTTAGCCTTCTTCACGCTTCATGACCTCCCTCGCCAGCGCAATATAGCTCTCCGCTCCACGCGACGTAATATCGTAGGAGGTGATGGGCTGACCGAACGACGGAGCCTCCGAGAGGCGCACATTGCGTGGAATCAGTGTTTCGTAGACCGTGGCGCCAAAAACTTTTTTCACCTCATCGACGACTTGCGTCGCGATCCGCGTCCGACTGTCGTACATCGTCATGACGACGCCGCGCACCATGAGCGCCGGATTCATGTTCTCCTGCACCAGCCGAATGGTGTTCATCAAAAGCGCCACCCCCTCCAATGCGTAGAATTCGCACTGAATGGGGATCAGAACGGCATGTGCCGCAGTGAGGGCGTTCAGCGTCAAAAACCCGAGCGACGGCGGGCAGTCGATGAAGATGTAGTCATAGTCGTGTGCCACCTCGCTCAGGGCATCCCGAAGACGCGTCTCCCGCCGCTCCATCTCCACCAGCTCGACCTCGGCACCCGCAAGTTCCACATTCGCGGGTAGGACATCGACGCGGTAGTCCGACGTGACAATCGATTCCCGAAGACTGCGCCCCTCAACCAGAACACGATAGGTCGTGGACATGAGCATTGTTTTATCAATGCCAAAGCCGCTCGTGGAATTCCCCTGCGGATCGATGTCAACGAGCAGCACGCGGCGCTTGGCACGCGCAACAGCGGCGGCGAGATTCACCGCCGTTGTCGTCTTGCCGACGCCGCCCTTCTGGCTGGCAATCGCTATGATATTTGCCACGGGATCATCCTTTCTGCGGGCGTGTGTATTTTGACAATATAGGGAAAATCCAACGGCATATCAGACACCCTGCACAGTAGGGCTGCGTTTCAGAACAGCACCTTCGCCAGATGCAGATAGTCCGGATCGAGCTTCTTCTTGTTGTTGACGGCATCGTAGAGATTGACCGAGACGACGTGCCCCTTGCTGTAGCCGAACACGACGCCCGAAAGTCCGGAGATGAGCGCAAGTGCCGCCTGCTCCCCGAGCTGACTTGCACGCACGCGGTCAATGACCGATGGCGAGCCGCCGCGCTGAATATGTCCGAGCACGGAGACGCGCGTCTCGATGTCCGTATGCTTCGCGATGTAGTCGCAGACCTCCTGCCCGCTCGCCGCACCCTCGGCGACCACGATGAGGATGTAGCGCTTCCCGTGTTCGTACGCAGACGTGAGGTTGTCCGTGATCTGCTGCAGGTCGAACTCCTCCTCGGGAACGAGGATGTACTCCGCACCGCCCGAGATGCCCGCAACGAGCGCGAGCCAGCCGCAGTTGCGCCCCATGACCTCAAGGACAATCACGCGCCGGTGTGCCGATGCCGTATCGCGCAGCTTGTTGATCGCATCGATGATCGTGTTCGCCGCCGTATCGCAACCGATGGTGTAGTCCATGCCCCAGACATCATTGTCGATCGTGCCCGGCAGACCGACGATGGGGAATCCGTACTCCTCCGAGAGCAGCTGTGCGCCGCGCAGCGAGCCGTCGCCGCCGATGACGCAGAGCCCCTCGATACCGCGCTTGATGAGGTTCTCGTGCCCCATGCGGCGTCCCTCCGGTGTCTGCCACCGCTTGCAGCGCGCCGTCCCAAGGAAGGTGCCGCCGCGCTGAATGATATCGCCCACGTCCTTGGACTGCAGCTCCCGCATATCCTCTTCGAGCAGACCGTGGTAGCCGTCGTTGATGCCCCAGACCTGCACGCCCTCATAGAGTGCCGTACGTGCAACCGCACGCGCCGCCGCATTCATTCCGGGGCTGTCTCCCCCGCTCGTCATGATCGCAATACTCTTTAACACAACGCTTCCTCCCCTACCCGTTTGTAAAATGCGTGCAGAAATCACGCATGAATCGTACTTCCTTCATCATAGCACAAATGACAAAAAAAATCCCCTCTTTTTTGAGGGGATCCCGCAAAATGTTTCACGTGAAACATTTCTCATGTCGATGCCGCACAGTTTCATCACGCCTCACGTGCCAGATCGCGGAAGCGGGTGTACTCCTTCTGGAAGAACATCTTCACGGTGTCGGTCGCACCGTTGCGGTGCTTGGCGATGCTGAGCTCCGTAATGTTCGCATTCTCCGTGTCCTGATTGTAGTAGTCCTCGCGGTAGAGGAACATAACGATGTCCGCATCCTGCTCGATGGAGCCGGACTCACGCAGATCGGAGAGCATGGGGCGCTTGTCCGAGCGTCCCTCCGTGGCGCGCGAGAGCTGAGAGAGGACGATGATTGGAACGCTCAGCTCACGTGCAAGCACCTTGAGCGAGCGCGTCATCTCCGCAACGGCGAGGGTGCGGTTCTCCGCGCGTCCCGGTGCCTGAATCAGCTGGAGGTAGTCGATGGCGATGAGATCGAGCCCATGCTCCGCCTTGAGGCGGCGGGCACGTGTGCGTATGTCAAGGACAGTCGTGCTGCTGGTATCGTCGAAGTAGAGGTTCGTCTTCATCATGCGGTCGGCGACCTTGACGAGGCGCTCCCACTCCTCATCATCGAGCTCGCCGCGTGCGAGGCGCGTCGCGTCGATCTGTCCCTCGGCGCAGAAAATGCGGTGCATCAGCTGCTCGCGTGGCATTTCGAGCGAGAAGAATGCCACCGTCCCGCCCTGCAGGGCAACGTGCGTTGTGAGGTTGAGGACGAAAGCAGTCTTACCCATTGCCGGGCGTGCGGCAACGATGATGAGGTCGGACTTCTGGAGCCCGCGCGTCACGGCATCGAGCGTCGTAAGCCCCGTGGAGAGACCCGTGATCCCGCCCTTTGACTTTGCGAGTTCGCTCACACGATCCACGGCATCAAAGATCACATCCTTGATGGGGACAAAGGCGCCCGTCGTCTGTCCGCCCGCAATCGCAAGGATCTTGCGCTCGGCATCGTCGAGCTGCTCGGCAATGTCCTCGCTCGCCTCATAGGCCGCCCCTGCGATCTCCGTGCTCGCGTCAATAAGGGAGCGGAGGATTGCCTTTTCCTTTACGATCTTGGCGTAGTGTGCAAGGTTTGCCGTGCTCGGCACGCTGTTCGTCAGATTTGCGAGGAACGAGATGCCGCCGACCTGCTCGATGAGATTCTTTTTTTTCAGCAGTTCCGTCACGGTGACGATGTCGACGGGCTCCCCATTTTTGACCAGTTCCTCCATCGCCTCGAACACGGCGCGGTGTGCCTGTCGGTAAAACTCATCCGCGCGCAGCAGCTCGATTGCCTGTGTGACCGCTGCGGGTTTGAGCATCATCGCGCCGAGGACGGACAGCTCCGCCTCAATGCTCTGCGGGGGAATGCGTCCTTCCGCCATGAGATTCTCCTTTCTCCTTCCACGTTTCATCCGCAAAGAGCACGGCAAACGCCTCCTCCGCCGTCTTCAGGCGATGGATCGTCAGCCCAAGGTGCTCCTCGGGGATGTCCTTCTTGTTCTCCCATGGGATGATAAGCGTGGAGATGCCTGCCTGCCGTGCGCCGTACGCCTTCTCAAAGACGCCGCCCACGGGCCTCAGCTCGCCCTGCAGGGAAATTTCGCCCGTCACTGCCACATCCTGCCGGATTGCCGCACCCGTCACCGCGCTCACGATTGCCGCGAGGATGGCAGTCCCTGCGCTGGGGCCGTCGATGTTCCCACCGCCGATCACGTTGACGTGGAGGTCATAGTCATGGATGTCACGCCCCGTCAGCTGGCGCATGACGGATGCCGCATTGAATACGGAGTCCTTTGCCATGCTGCCCGCCGTCTCATTAAAGCGCACCGTCCCCTTCCCTTTCTCTGTTGCAGGGAACGCGACCGCCTCAATCTCAATGATGGAGCCGAGAAAGCCTGCGACGCCGAGCCCAAAGACCCGTCCGACGGCAGGTGTATCCGATGCCTTCTTTCGCCCGTACGGATAGAGGCGGCTGACTTGCGCCACCTCATAGATATCGTCTTTCGTCACAAGAAGCGGCGTTGTTTTTGTTTCACGTGAAACATTTTCTTTGTCCGCCGCCGCGGGCACATCCGCCCCCTTCATCGAACTATCGTTGATTGTTTCACGTGAAACAATGCCTTCGATCTCCGCATCCGGAAGGCGGTTCAGCGCGAGGCTGTAGGCATCGGCGAGAATGTTAATTGCTTTGCGCCCCTCGATGGTGTACTCACTGATGAGCTGTGCAGCGCCCTCGGCGAGGCGGACGTTGAGGCGCTCTGCTGCATTCTCCACGATAATGTGAATATGCGCTGGTGTCAGCGGCTCAAAGTAGATCTCCGCACAGCGCGAGCGCAGCGCGGGATTGATGTGCTCCGCATCGCGTGTTGTTGCGCCGATGAGGACGAAGTCCGCAGGAGCGCCCTCCTCAAAGAGTTTGCGAATGTAGGGCGGGACGCGCTTGTCATCGGGATCGTAATACGCCGACTCGAAATAGGCACGCTTGTCCTCCAGTACCTTGAGCAGCTTGTTCTGCAGCATCTCATCCATCTCGCCGATCTCGTCGATGAAGAGGATGCCGCCGTGTGCATCCGTCACGAGTCCCGGCTTTGGCTCGGGGACGCCGCTGTCCGCAAGGCTCTTTTGTGCGCCCTGATAGATGGGGTCATGCACAGAGCCGAGCAGAGGGTTCGTCATGTCGCGCGGATCCCAGCGGAGCGTCGTGCCGTCCGTCTCCACGAAGGGGGCGTTCTCCCCGAACGGTGATACTGCACGCTGCTTTGCCGCCTCCAGCACGAGGCGTGCCGCCGTCGTCTTGCCCACGCCCGGCGGTCCATAGAGGAGGAGATGCTGCGGATAGGGCGAGGAAAGCTTCGCCATAAGGGAGCGCACGGCGCGCTCCTGCCCGACCACCTCGTCGAAGCTGCGCGGACGCAGCAGCTCCATGACGGACTGCGTGAGGTGAACCGTCTCCAGTGCCTCAAGAGCCTCGCGCTTTTTCTTGTCGTGCGGCGATTCCGCACCGGGGCTTTCCTCCGATATCACCTGCCGGCGGATATCGTCCACATACTCCTCATGATCCTTCTCAAGCTTTTCGTTCACCTTGCGCTCGATGCGATCCTCAAGGTCGCGCCGCGCAAGGATCCCCGCAAGCTGCTCCGTCATGCGGTTTAGGATCTCCGGAATCTCCGCCTCGGACGGCGGTGGGGCGAGCAGCGGATCCTCCTCTAGGATGCGCATGAGGGCGAGTACGCGTTCCCGCCGATTCTCCGAGCGCATGAGCGTCATCGCATTCATCTTGCCCGCCTGAATGACAAGGCGCTCCGTCCCCATCGAATCGGCAAGCATGCGAAAGATTACAGCAATCTCCGCATCCAGCCGTGCCTCGGGCGAAAGTTCAGGCGGCTTTTCCTTCGTGTCGCCGCCACCAAATAAGTCCTTAAAAAATGACATAGAAAATGTTTCCTTTAGTGAGAAAAGCTGATGAAGAAGCCTTCATCAGCTTGTTGGATGAAATTATTGTGCCGTCCTGCCCAACTGAAACCCCTGCATCAATACAGGAAAAGTAACCGTTGTGACATGATAGGCTGTGGGGATTCCCTTCGCAGAACCTCGGCATATACGATGGAGCCGCATCGTCCAAAGCGCCTCTTCCACCATGCTGCGCATGATCCCCCTCCCCCGCTGCGGCAGGGGAGGCTTTTTGTTTGCGGCGCTACTCCTTCTTTACATGAATCTTGATCGTCGTGGAGATGTTTGGATGCACCTTGACGATTGCCTCGTACAGCCCCTCACCAACGACCTCGCCGCGAATCGTGATCTTGCGGCGATCCACGTCGATGTTCTTCTTCTTCAGCGCCTCGGCGACATCCTTGCCCGTCACCGCGCCGAAGAGGCGTCCGTTCTCACCGATGCGCACAGGGATCTCCACCTCGACCTTTTCAAGCTGCGCCGCCATGAGCTTTGCCTCGTCGACCGCCATAGCATCCTTGCGTGCCTTCGCGCCCGCCTGTGCCTTTGCCACGTTCACATTCTCCGTGTTCGCCGGCAGCGCGAGTTTCCTCGGCAGGAGGAAATTGCGTCCGTAGCCGTCCGCAACCTCCACGATCTCGCCCTTTTTCCCGATATTCTTAACATCAGCCTGCAGTATGACTTTCATCGTTATCCATCTCCTCTATGTATGCCCGCGCACGATCAACGACGTTGCCGCGCACAACACTGAGCGGCATGCCCTTTACCTGCGCACCCGCCACATTCGCGTGACCGCCGCCGCCGAACGCCTCCATAATCACCTGAACATTCATCTCGCCCGTCGAGCGGGCACTGATGCCCACGACATCACCCGACAGCTGAAACACGTAGATGCTCATACGCACCCCGTCCACCCGCAGCATACCATCCGCTGCCTGCGCCGCAATGATCTGTCCGTTCGGCAGACGCTCGGAGATGCTGCCGACGATCAGGCCACCGGGGAAGTACTCCGCATTCGCCTTTGCACGCGCGAGTGCCACCGTCGTCTCATAGTCACTCTGAAACAGTGCCCGCACGAGAACGGGATCCGCGCCCGCACGGCGCAGGTACGCCGCCGCATCGAAGGTGCGCACACCCGCGCCGACGTTGAAATTCTTCGTATCCACCACGATCCCGGAGTAAAGCGCCGTCGCGTCGAGCCGCGTCGGTCGGACGCTGTCACCAAAGTACATAAAGAGCTCCGTCACCAGCTCGCTCGCAGAACTCGATGCCGTCTCGATGTAGACGAGCAGCGGATTCTTGACAAAGTTCTCACTGCGGCGATGATGATCGATCACAACGAGCTTCGGAATGCGCTCCAAAAGGGTCGGGTCGGCAAGAATGTGCGGAATGTGCGCATCCACCACGACGAGCAGTGCCGAGAGGGAAATGACGCCGGAAATGTCGTCGGGATGCACAAAGAGACCATCATACGCCTCATCCTTCGCTGCCATATCCAGAATGCGGTCGATGCCCTCATTCATATCACTGAGAACGATGTGGACGGGCTTGCCAAGAGCCCGTGCCATGCACGCCACACCCATTGCCGCGCCGAAGCAGTCATAGTCCTCATTGTGGTGCCCCATGACGTAGACCTCGTCCGCACTCTCCATGATATCGCGCAGGGCGTGTGCCACGACGCGTGCCTTCACGCGCGTATGCTTTTCGACCGCCTTTGCCTTGCCGCCAAAAAACTGCGTCTTGCCGCCAATGCCCGCCGCAACCTGGTCGCCGCCGCGGCCAAGGGCAAGATCGAGCTTTGCCTCTGCCTCCTCGCCCAGCTCCTTGAACGTCTGCTCCTCCGCGAGCGAAAGCCCGATGGAGAGCGTGACCGGCAGCCCCTTCGAGTTGACGATCTTGCGTACCTGATCGAGGATGTCGAACTTCTCCGCCACCGCATGATCCAGGGACTGACGATCCAGCAGCGCCACAAACTCCCCATCTGAAATACTGCGCATAAAGCCGCCGTGCCCATCCATCCATGCGTCCAGACACTCACGCACAGCGAGCAGCAGCATGGACTTCTCCGCCTCCGTCTGCCCCTGCATGATCTCATCGTAGTTGTCCAGCTGAATGTAGAGGAGCGCCGTACGGCTCGCATGAAAGCGCTGCCGCAGATTGGCAAATTCCGTCTCGTCCTCCACATACAGAGCCAACAGTGGATCCATCTGCGGCGACGTCGGCACCATCCGATGATGGACACGATAGGAGCGCCCCTCATGAGAGAAATGATGCTCCCCCTCCTCATCCCAGAGCGCCTCGATATCGACCTTCGGCCAGAAGTCCGTGACCGCCGTTCCCTGCTCCGGCTTCGTCCCGCCCAGTGCCGCCCCGAGTTGATCATTGCACCATTCGAGATGACCATCCTTGTTCACGAGGAGAATGGACTGCGGCAGAGCGTCCACCGCATAGTTCATAACATGATTGACATTGCGGATAACGCCCATACAGTAGCGTTCAAAACGCCTCTCTCTGTCACGACACCGTTCCCATGCAAACGCGGTAAGGAGTGCCCAGACAAGGAGCGCGGCAGCCCCCACGTAGGAGTTGTAGCAGAACGTCACAAGCGCAAGCGCGAGCATCACGATCAGATGGATCGTGAGATCGATCCACGCCGATAAGTTCTGCGGCATAAAATCACCTTCTTTTATATAGACAATATATATACAATACCCTGTTTATTTACGTTCTCGTATTTTCTTTCGATAGTCAAATGCGATATCAAACAGCCCCGTCCATGACACGATCTGTGTCATAAAGCCGTTCAGTGCAATGAAGACATAGATCAGCGTGCGCACAAAGGCGGAGACGCGGAAATGCTGCATCAAGAACTGTATGAGGGAGAGGCCCTGCACAAGCCCCGCAAGGAACGCGATCAGGTAGCCGTTCAGTGCCAGTTGATAGAGCCATGCAATGTCCCGCGTCGTCCCCCAGTAAAGCCCGATCAGGGAAAATGCAAAGAGATAGGAAAAAAAGAGGGGCAGACGCCACGCGGTAAAGGCGGGCAGCGGTGCCACGGGGATTCCGAGACGCGCGAGCACCTTGCGCAGAACGGCAAACGATACCGCCACCTCGATCACGGAACTGCCGAGAAAGAGTGTGGGCAGCAGCAGCACGAAGAGTTCGAGCACCTGTGCCGAGGCCGCACGCGTCCCCTCGATCTGCGCCTCGTCCATGCCGAGCGAGCGGTAGATGGCGAGCGTCTCATCCATCGCCTCATTTGCTGTGGAAACATCCATGGCAAAGGGATTCAGCCCAAAGAGCAGCAGCATCATGCCCGCCGCCGCAGCCTTTCCGCCGAGGGAAGCAAGCGCACTGCCCACAAGTGCGCGCACGGTGTTCGTCCCGTTCCGAAAGAGCGCCCCGAGGACAAGCCCCGTCGGCGCAAACGAGAGGACGAAGAAGGCTCCCGTGACCGGCGTCGCAAAGAGCATCGTGAGAAGCAGTGCCGCCGCTGCGGCAAGAACGCCCCAGCGCAGCCCCACACGCACCGTGACAAGTGCAATGAACACCGGCCAGAGCATCCCCATCATCATGGTCAGCATGGGCAGGTAGATCGCCGCCAGCGCGTAGACCACCGCCGCAGCCGTCATGACGCCCGCCGTTGCGGCAGGTCGCGCTCCTCGCTCACTCATTCCATATCCTTTCAGCGGATTTATCCGCATTTGCATCCGGTTGAAATACCTTCCTATTATAGCAGATTTTATAAGCGTTGTCACGGCATCCAGAAGAGGGATACTATGATAAACGTTACAGACAAAAGCAAATGCAGTACTCCTAAGCAAACCCTAGTGGAGCAAGCGGCGTAGAGTGTGCGACCCGCCCCCTGCGGATTTTAATCGTTCAAGCGCAGCGCGTTTGGAATCCGCAGGTATTGGGGAATCACGAACGCAATGATGCTGTTCAGATTGGTGCAGATTTTCCGTCCTATCAAGGAGATAAACCGGAAGCATAGCGGTGGCTATGCTGAGGATTTATCGACGCAGAGAGGGCGAAAAAGATGTGCCAAGATGGACAACTGAATGCGTCCGTGATTCCCTCGCGGACGAGCACACGTCCGCTTGCGTAACGAGGGTTCTGCGTGGAGTACGCAGTGCGTATCCGTAACACTTGCCATAGACCAGCTTCCTTTGATCGGCGACTCCCGAAAATAAAGGATTTCTCCGCTTTGTGTCGAATAAATTAAAAATGATGAGTCTACGTATATTTGCTGTGTCGTTTTTTCGGTGCGGCATACGAGTCAATAAGGGGATGACGAGATGAAACGATGGAGAGGGCTGGCGCTCGGGACGCTGACCATGTTCCTCCTGTCCGCACCGCTCGCAGAGGCGGCGGCACAGGATGCGGCACACACGATGACGGTGGAGGAGCGCGACGCCGTACGCGCCGCAAAGGCTGCCGAGCGTGCGCAGCGGCAGGCGGAGCGCGCGGCCGCCAAGGCAGAGCGCAAGGCTGCACTTGCCGCCGCCAAGGCGGAGCGTGCGGCGGAAAAGACTGACGCACCGACGGCACAGCCGGCAAAAGCCCCCTCCCTGCCCGCTCCACAGACAGCGCCGCCCCCTGCGGCTGCACCGGAGCCTGCCGCAGCGGAGACCGCAGCACCGGAGCACGCAGCGGCAGAGCCCGTGGCAGCGGAACCTGCAGCAGCACCATCAGCACCATCAACACCGTCAGCACCACCAGCAGAGACCGCCGCTCCTGCACGGCAGCCCTCGGAGAAGCAGACGGCGCGTACCGCACGTCAGCAGGCACTGGCGGAGCGCAAGGCGGAAAGGGAGGAGCGCAAAGCAGCGCTCGCTGCGGCGAAGGCGGAAAAACGCGCCGACACAGCCTCTGCGAAGGCGGACAGGCGTGCCGCGCAGAAGCAGCGCCGGAGCGAGAAAAATGCACGCTTCAAGACACTGTTCGTGGACAACGGCTTTACCTACTATCTGGACACAAAGGGAACGCGTTGGGTTCCGCGCCCCTACAACACCGAGGAGTACATGATCGACGCGTGGGTACGCCTTGTGGAGAACACCACCGGCGCACCGGTCGCGGAGAATGGCAAGATCCGCCCGGCAAAGTATTTCCTCGAACATTACTACATCAGTGAAAAGCGCCAAGAGATCATGTTCCTCTCGGAGCTGGAGGTCAGCGGCCGCCCCGACAACGCGGTCAAGGAGCGTGCCTACGATCCGCGTCACTGGGAAAAGCTCGTGCCCGGATCCATCGAGGACGCACTCTATGAGGCGATTACGGCAGAGATGCCATCGCCGCCGGGACAGCGCGGGGGAATTTTCAGCGGCACAAGCGGCATGAGTCTGCGCGACATGATCGAGGAGTTTGGGCGTATTTCGTTCTGATCTAAGTGAGAGGAAGTGGGGTGCTCATTTTGCTGGAACAATACGGTGAACGCGACCTCTGTCAGGTCACAGGGCTTCTGAACATGATGCAGTTCATGCGCCACGCCTCCGCACATCTGGAGGATGAGCTGGCAGAGCCGCTGACGTTCATGTACTTTGACATTGAGAATTTCAAGAGCTTTAACCAGCGCTATGGGTTTCAGCAGGGGAACCGCCTCCTGCGCTACGTTGCAGACCTTTTGCGCGAGACATTCGAGGGGAATCTGGTCGCACGCTTCAACGACGATCACTTCGCCGTGGCGACGCAGCGTGAGATGCCCACCGACTGCATCCAGTTCATCCACGAGCGGATCCGCGTCTATGATCTGGGGCTGCCGATGGAGGTCAAGGCGGGGATCTACCACCCGCCGCCCGATGTGACCGACGTCGCACTCATCATGGATCGCGCGAAGATCGCGTGCAACAGCATCAAGAACACATACGATACCATGTGGGCAGAGTTCGATCCCGCGATGGAAGAGGAAATCAATTTCCGCAGCCACATCATCCGCTCGTTCCAAGAGGCGATGATCGAGGGCTACATCGAGGTCTACTACCAGCCCGAGATCCGCGCGATGACGCGTGAGATCTGCGGATTCGAGGCGCTCGCACGCTGGAAGGATCCCGTCCACGGCATGATCTCACCGGGGATATTTGTGCCCGTTCTGGAGGACGCACATCTCTCCCCGCAGCTCGATCTCTACGTCATCGAGCAGGTCTGTCAGGATATGGTGCAGGTTCGCCGCGATATCCCCGACTGGGAGCTGGTACGCGTCTCGGTGAACCTCTCACGCACGGATTTTCGTCTGATGGACATGGTACAGGCGGTCGAGGACGTCCGCCTGCGCTTCGGCGTTGCCCGTTCCCTCCTCAACATCGAGGTGACAGAGGGGGCACAGAGCGGCGATGAGAAATTCCTGCAGGGCGAGATCGCACGGTTCCGCGCCGCGGGCTACGAAGTCTGGATGGACGACTTCGGCAGCGGCTACTCCTCGCTGAACAACGTCAAGGACTACGTCTTTGACGTACTGAAGATCGACATGAACTTCCTGCGCTCGTTCGAAACGAATCCGAAGTCCGGCATCGTCATCCGCTCCATTGTCAACATGGCAAAGGAGCTGGGGATGCACACGCTCGCGGAGGGCGTGGAGACCGAGGAGCAGTTTGCATTTCTGCGCGAGATCGGCTGCGAAAAGGTACAGGGCTACCTCTTCAGCCCGCCGATCCCGTTTGAAAAAGCGATTACCTACTGCTACGGGCCACAGGCGCAGGTAAAGGTGGAGCCGCTGCGCCTCGGCAGCTACTACTCGGAGATCGGTGCGATCAACGTCCTCTCAAGCGAACCGCTCGAACGGCGCGGGTCGCCCGAGATCGGCGATGCACTCTCCCTCGCGATCCTCGAACAGGAGAGCGGAGAGATCCGCTACCTGTACCAGAGCAGGATGTTCAAGATGTTCCTGCAGAACATCGAGCTGGATGAGGCAAGCTTGCACACGCCGCATTACGAGCGGCGCAAGCGGCAGAACGAGCGCATGATTATACGGATGATGGACGAGGCGGATCGCACGGGACGCGAGGTCTACACCGACTTCATCACGCGCAACTCGTTCAACTCCGTCCGCCTGCGGCTCGTGACGCGCGACGTGGACGATACGCGCGCAGTCTTTCTCATGGCGACAGTGAACATCTCCCGCTTCTCCCCCGAGGCAGGCTCGATGCAGGAGGCGCTCAACCAGATCGTTGCCCTCTATGACCGCGTCGATCTCTTCGATCTCGGGTCGCGCAAGGTGATGCAGCTCTACCGCGACATCTACGAGGTCAACTACACGCAGGAATACGGTCATTTTGAGGAGCTCGTCGCATCCTACGCCGAGGATAAGATCCTCCCGGAGGAGCAGAAGCTGTTCAAGAAGTTCTACAGCGAAAAGCATCTCCGCGCCGTCCTTGAGGATAAGGCGGGGCGCGAGGAGGTCTCGATCCTGTTCCACAAGCGCACAACGGACGGGGGACGCATACTGCGGCTGCACCATCTCGTGCCGTTCCGGCTCGGCCAGCGCGACTATGTCATCTCCTGCGTGCAGGCGATCAATGAGAACATCATCAGCGCCGTGACCATGGCACTCGCGGAGGAGGACGAGGAACCGCAGTAAAAAGTCCTCGAAAGCCACGCATACGAAGAGGCTGTTGCACGAAGTTTTTTAGCTTCGTACAACAGCCCTTTTTTGTGATCTCATCCATTGGGCGCGCGTCACATCTCCTCCGCGGATCCGGCTGACCCCCATCACCATGATGGGCTTTTTGCATCGTATGTTTCTTTTTGATATACTTCCCTTTGACAGAATATATGTTTGAAGGAGGTACATCAAATGAAGGAACGAAATGAGGAAATGCTGCCGCGTCCCGTACAGCAGAGCTATCCGCCGCTGACAAAGGCGGAGGAGGATGCCGTGATCGCGCGTGCCGTACGCGGCGAGGCACAGGCAATGGCGGAGATGTACGGACGCTATCGGGGGCTGATCGTCAACGAGTCGCACGCGACATACCTGCGCAGCCCCGACCTCGCATCGGAGGCGGAGAGCATCGCCATACTCGCCCTGATCGAGGCACTGCACGACTACGATCCCAAGCACGGTGCGCCGTTCGCGGGATTCGTCAAGGCACGCATCCACCACGCCCTCTATACGGAGTTTCGCCGCACGCGGCGGCTGTGGGAGCGCACGTATCATCCCGAACAGTACGCGGACGAACACGATGCGTGGGAGCGCTGCGGGGGCGTGGAGAACGGAACGGAGCGCGCCGACCTGCGCCTCCTCGTGCGCGGAATCCTGCGCAGCGTGATGCACCGCCTCACCGCACGCGAGAAGGAGATCCTCTGCCTGCACTACTACCGCGACCTGACCCTGCGCCGCATCGCCGCACTCCTCGGCACATCCGCAAGCGCCATCTCCAAGAGCAAGGCAAACCTCCTGCAGAAGCTGCGCGCAGGGGCAGGACTTGCAACTTCGCCTAAAATGTGCTATCCTGTGATAGGGTAATGGATTCGTAAAGGAGATGTCCTACATGGCACAGACCAGCATCAGTATTCGCATGGACGCTGAACTGAAGAAGAACTTCGAGAACTTCTGCGGGGCAGTCGGCATGAACATGTCCACGGCGATCAACATGTTCGCCATCGCGTGCGTGCGCGAGCAGCGCGTCCCGTTTGAGATCTCCGCGCAGCGCGCACTGCCGGGCGAGGCTCTCGATCTCTTTACGGATACGACGTGGAGCGACGGGGAAAACTGAACACACGCGCATATCCGACCGCATCCCGCGCGTCGGATATTTTCTTGTGTAAACCGGGAGACTGTGCTATACTATAGGAGAAATCCGCGCCGCACTTAGAGCCATGCCCGATGCCGTCGCTTTTAGAACGGATTGCCGCAGCCAAGCGGAGTGAAATCCGATCCGTGCCGCAAAACGCTGTTTTGATCCACGCGGCACAAGGCTTTCAGACGCAAGGATTTCAAAACCACATCCCCGCAAGGGGACGGAAACAGTGATTGTCGTACATTTTGATCTGCTCCTTTTTCAATTTCAAAACCACATCCCCGCAAGGGGACGGAAACTATTCCGCGCGTGTCGCGTTCGGCATACAAGTAGTCAAGATTTCAAAACCACATCCCCGCAAGGGGACGGAAACATGGATGGTGTGGCAACGGTTGGCGTAGAAACCTCACTATTTCAAAACCACATCCCCGCAAGGGGACGGAAACTAGAAGAAATTGAGAGCCAAAGCTCTCCGACTTGTTATTTCAAAACCACATCCCCGCAAGGGGACGGAAACCGCGCCTTTGGAACAAATATCCAACCAAGATAACGCATATTTCAAAACCACATCCCCGCAAGGGGACGGAAACTTCTTCTCAATTTCTGCTTCCATCTCGTTTAGTTTCTATTTCAAAACCACATCCCCGCAAGGGGACGGAAACTCCTCCTTAAAAAATGTATATGAAACATCCTTATTGATTTCAAAACCACACCCCCGCAAGGGGACGGAAACCTTTGCGCGGACAACATCCAACATAACGTCATCTTTATTTCAAAACCACATCCCCGCAAGGGGACGGAAACCCTTGAGTTTCTTCAAGAACAATCCTCTTGATGTCATTTCAAAACCACATCCCCGCAAGGGGACGGAAACATCCCCGTGAAAAGTAACGTGAAGAAGCTCTGGACGAGCTGATTTCAAAACCACATCCCCGCAAGGGGACGGAAACCATCTCAATGTTTGCGAAATCCATGTATCTATTGAGATTTCAAAACCACATCCCCGCAAGGGGACGGAAACCACAATCCACAACTTCCCATCCGAGAGCTTTAGCAACAAAATTTCAAAACCACATCCCCGCAAGGGGACGGAAACCGGATGATAGGCTTCGTTCCTTTGACCATTGCAACGAATTTCAAAACCACATCCCCGCAAGGGGACGGAAACACGCAAAGTTCCTCAATAGCATACTTCTTAATCATATTTCAAAACCACATCCCCGCAAGGGGACGGAAACTGCCTTCTTCGCGTTGTTCCAGCGATCCGTCGTTCATTTCAAAACCACATCCCCGCAAGGGGACGGAAACGCGAAGCCCTAGCCTCCCCCGTTGCTGACCTGTCCAAGAAGCAAGTCCGTAGGACGAAGCTGATTGGGAAACAGGTCGTATGGGAAAACGTCCCAAGAACACAAGCGTAAGCGAAGTGTGATTGGATGACGTTGACCGCTCGCCACGGGGGAGGGGGACCGCGCAGCGGTGGTAGGGGCGCCATGAACGATATTGCCTTTCTATCGTAAGAAAGCGGCATCCGTCACAAGCGCCCCTACCGACTCGCGTTGCTCGCCACCTCCCCCGTTTCGACGGGGGAGGCTTATAGAACATCATCCCAGCAAGGGGACGGAAACTTCAAAGCCAATAGACCCATCATGGCAAATTACTTTATTTCAAAACCACATCCCCGCAAGGGGACGGAAACTCTGCCGCCACAGCAACAACAGTACCGTGATACTCAAATTTTCAAAACCACATCCCCGCAAGGGGACGGAAACGGGAGAAAGTGAAGTCTATTGTAACGGTCTGGATAGTAATTTCAAAACCACATCCCCGCAAGGGGACGGAAACTCCTCCTTGTTTCATGTGAAACATTAAAATCTGATTTCTCAAAAATACATCCCCGTAAGGGGACGGCACACACAAGGAGCATTTGCCCCTTATTTTTTTATGCTTTTTTAGTGGAAATGTGACTTTTGCAACTGAATCGCGAAACGTTCTCATCTATACTAATCTCATTGATGATAGATGTTTTCAATCATATAGATGGGAGCGATGACAATGACAGATGAGATGAAGCACGAACCGGGACACGAGTTCCTTGCACGTCTGGGCAAGACGCGGCTGCGTCCGGGCGGACGCGAGGCGACGGAGTGGCTGCTCGGGCACGTCGACTTTACGGCGGATACGCGCGTCCTTGAGGTCGCGTGCAACATGGGCACGA